>JADHED010002002.1_pt1 | contig 15256 bp, 14 predicted proteins | sample 8952041 | NCBI WGS metagenome assembly JADHED01 (sample SAMN16124423, study PRJNA663239) | bioreactor sludge metagenome | isolation source: sludge (control) | place: India:Bengaluru | collected 2018-09-08
CAGTTGAAATTCAGAATTTACTACAAAAATCTACGGGACTTTCCCCAGAGCAGCTTAAGACTCTGTGGAACAATACCTCTATGATACGTAGTGAGAGCATCGGTGACGCTCTTTCAAAAAAGACATTTCAAAATGCCGAAGAGCTAGTTTCCGAACTTTGCAAAGAACTGGGTTTAGACTTCATGAAGGATATCCCTTACAATGATATCTCGGCAGACTTAGTTCGCGAAATTCCGATTAACTATTCTAAGCAAAATTCAATTTTGCCCTTCAAAGAAGAATCTGACCAAGTCATCGTACTCGTTTCGAATCCTTTAAATATCAAAGCCTTGGATGACCTGCGGGTTCTTTTTGGCAAACGCATTAAACCGGTTGTAACTCTGGCCGGTAAACTACTAGACGCTATCAACCGCGTTTACGAGAAATCAACCGCTAATCTATCCGGTTTAGATGAAATCGATGAAGAAGAAGTGGATCTTGAGGATGGTATCGTCGATCTTTTAGAGGCCGGCGAAGACGACGCGCCGGTGATCAAACTCGTAAACTCATTACTGTTTCGTGCGGTAAAAGAAAAAGCATCTGATATTCACATCGAACCCTATGAAAAAGATATGGTCGTACGTTTCCGTATCGATGGTATTTTGTTTGATATTTTTAAACCACCTAAGAAACTACAGAATGCAATCTCATCACGTATCAAAGTTATGGCGAATTTGAATATCGCCGAAAAACGTTTACCCCAAGACGGTCGTATCCCTCTAAAGGTCGGCGGCAAAGATATCGATATTCGTCTTTCAACCGTGCCTACTGCGCATGGTGAGCGTTTAGTTATGCGTCTTCAAGATAGATCGAATGTCATTTTGGAATTAGAGCAACTTGGTTTTTCTGAAGGCAATCTAACTAAAATCGATGACTTGTTAGCTCGTACCTACGGTATTATGCTCGTAACTGGTCCAACCGGTTCCGGTAAATCGACAACACTCTACGCATGTTTATCGCGCTTAAATTCTACAGATGTAAATATCCTAACCGTTGAAGATCCAGTGGAACAACGTATTCACGGTATTGGACAAGTGCAGGTGAACGCTAAAATTGGCCTCACCTTTGCGGCCGGTTTAAGATCGTTCCTACGTCAAGATCCGGACATCATCATGATCGGTGAGATTCGTGACCTTGAAACAAGTGAACTTGCCATCAATTCTTCTCTAACAGGTCACTTGGTTTTATCAACACTCCACACGAACGATGCTGCCGGTGCATTTCCCCGCCTCATTGATATCGGGGCCGAGCCATTCTTAATCGCAACGTCGATTTTAGGCGTGATCTCGCAGCGTCTCGTGCGCGTTCTATGCCCTCACTGTAAAGCGCCGCACGATCCTTCCGACTTTGAACTGAACACCCTAGGCATCACTCGTCAGCAAGCGACGGTAGCTCAAATTTCTAAAGCGGTGGGCTGCAACCAGTGCAATCAAAAAGGCTATGTTGGTCGAACGCTCATTCAAGAGTTACTTCCCGTCACAGATGACATACGCTCTCTAATCATGCAAAAGCGTGATGGTAACACGATCAAGAAACAAGCTGTTGCCAATGGCATGGTCACGTTCCGTGAACATGGCATGCAGAAAGTTCTTGCCGGAATTACAACTATTGAAGAACTTCTAAGCAATACACAACTAGATATTTAAAAAGGCGCCTCCGGCGCCCGATGGCTGACTAATAGGCTTCGAGTACAGTGACGCCGAATTCGGCAAATCCTCTTTCTCCGGTTTGAGCAATAAGTTCCACACGAATACCATCGATGACATCAGAGCTCAGAGCGGCGACCGAGATCAATCCTTGAACTTTGTATGTGCAGTTACCACCATAGGCCAACACATCAGAGAAATAGGCTCCCCGCTTGCCTGTCAAAGCAAAACCAACGGCACCTAATAGTGTTGAGTACGTCTGCTGAAACGGTCTCCACACGCCTGCCTGATCACGACGGGCAACAACTCGTGCTTTAAAATTGTTTCGCCCATTCAGAACATAAGTATCGATAAAATCATAACCATTATGACAGTTGATATTTCTATACAGTAAATTTCGATTAGATACATATTCTAACCCACGAACATGTCGACCGGATACCAAGCCTTGAGCGTAGTACACGTCGTTCTTTTTACCGACTCTACCCTGATTCAACGCTTCGTCATCAATAGTATAGCGATATTGAATTGGAAATTCTTTTACTAGCGTTCTTGGCCCTTGCCCTGGGAAACTTTGAATCAACGTTAACCTCACGGCTTTTGCTTGATTGCGCTCACTAACCGGAATCACTCGTGATTCACTATTATCAAACAAACGATAATTATAACCAAATGCAGTCGCCCACCCTACTTTATCAAATTGAATTTTAGTTATATCTTCATCTGTTCGACCATCAAAAAAACCAGCTAAACGATCCCAACCGACCTCTGAATCCGCATCTACTTCAAATGGCTGCAAACTGCCTAAACTACCTTCCGTTGCAAATAGCCCAGAAAATACCTTAGCCCCTGAATCGATTTCTTCTAATGTCACTTTCATTTGTATCTGATCGGGTGGATCACTTGGCTTTTGAGCTAATCCGCTGTTTTCATTTCCCAGATCAGGACGCGTAAGGTGAGCATTTTCCGAGCACGATATAATAAGTATAGCTAAAGAACCTAAAAGTATTTTTTTCATCACAAACCCCTACTTACATTCTTTCTTCAAGATACGCGTCCAAACCTTAATCTCTACACGTCGATTAACTAAATGATCATCCTCTGTATCACCTAATTTAATTAATTCCTTTTTACCTTTACCTTTTGTTTCAAGCAGTTTCGGCTCTAGCCCCAACTCAAGTAAAGCAATCGAGATTTTCTTTGCACGACTCTTGGATAATTTAAAATTGTAGCTGTCGGTTCCCGGTTTTGAGGCGTGACCATGGATGCTGACGTGACTGATATTATAGAAATGTTCTTTTGTGTATGCTATGAGTTTTTCAAACTCGGGGCGAGATATATCATTAACGATATCCTTGTTGTTATCAAAACGAATCATCGCACTGTATGTTTCTTCGACTTTATCGACATCGTAACATTCTGGATTTTTATTTACAGGTGTGTTTACGATATCATTTGCTACCGCTGGTTCCGAATGTTTTGGTTCATCCTGGGGCGAATATTTCAACCCCCCATACAAACGCGTATCTAATGGTTCACTACTGTTGATGCTATCGATTCCCACTCCAGCAAAATATGCCATGTCAGCACTCGCTGCATATCGAACACCCACTTTTAGTTCATTCGGATTAAACACAGTCTTCACGGGCAAAGTCCATGTTTTTTCAAAATCTGTAGTCATAGCTAAGCGGTCTGTGATTGGAAAAAATAAACCTATGCTTCCGTGTACACGCTGCGTTTGGTTTAGATTCTCATCAACATCGTCTTTCGCTTTAGAATTCCCCAAATAACCTAATTTAACTACGTACTGCAGAAGCGTCATATTCTGCTCAAACGCAAATGCTAGGCCTAGTCCCACCCCGGAATCACTCGTATATCGTTCCCCATTACCCGTCGGTGCGGTCGCTAGCGCATGAACACCCCATGCTGTCGTAGCTGTAATAGGACGACGATAGTTTAATCTTAAATTGGTATCAGCCACTCCGAACTCAGTATCACCAGAAATTTTGGATTGAACAAAGGATCCCGTAAGCCCCAAACTCCAACTCTCATTCAAACGATAGGCTGCACCAAAATTCAGAGTCTGAAACCAATCGATCACTGAGGTGTACGTTTTCTGATTATTTTCAGACTTCAAGGTCAGAGGCGATGACTTGTAAGAATACCCCAAAGTCATAATCCACTTTCGATATTCAGGCGCCAAAGAGTCGTCTAGACCGACTGATTCTGTTGACTCGTACAAAAAGGAGTTAGAACGCTCATAGTATTGAATATTGGTTGCGGCATGCGAATTACAGGTGATCGCTAATAGTACACTAAGTAGTAGTTTCTTGCTCACCAGATGATTATATTATTTTAAATATGTGGTACAACAATTAGTCCGCCTCACCCTGACTTAAGGTAAGGCTAGCTTTTCTATGAAGTCACGCGCTCAACGGACAGAATACCTTTAATCTTTTGCATTTCAAAAATAGTTTGCTGCAGTTGGGATGAGTCCTTAACCGAGATATCAAACAAGCAAATCGCTTTCTTATCTTTAGTCGTGCGAATATTCGCAGATTGGATATTGATTCCTAATGCCGAGAATGACTCTGTCATCGTTTTTAGCAAACCTGGAATATCCAAGCACGTAATCTTCATACGCACTACGCGCTCCATACCTTCGCCAGCTTGTTTCACATTCCACGACACATCCACTTTACGCAATTGATCTAACTCAAACGCCTTCTTACAATCACTACGATGAATAGCCACACCACGGCCGCGCGAAATGAATCCGATAATTGGGTCACCAGGAATCGGCGAACAACATTTCGCAAAATGAACGAGCATATCATCCATACCCTCAACCGAGATGAGTGATTTAGTACGTTTTAATTTTTGCGAAGCACCTTTGAGCACTTTCTCCATGAAAGAAGATTCTTTTGGAGCCTTCTCTTCCAAATTTTGTTTAGGAGCTAAACGATCTACTAAATGGCGAGGCTCTAACTTTCCGTACCCAACCTTAATGTACATTTCATCAAGGCCATGTACACCGCCATCCTTAAGGAACTTCTCAAACTCTTCGCCTTTTAAGTAACGAACAGCAGCCAATCCAAATTTTCTAAATTCCTTTTCAACCAATTCTTTACCAAGAAGCCAACTACGTTTTCGCTGCTCTTCCTTAACGAATACACGAATTTTACTTTGCGCTTTACTGGTAATACAAAATTTTAACCAGTCTTTTGATGGCGTCTGCGTTTTCGAAGTAACGATTTCAACAGTATCACCATTTTTTAACTTGTGTTTAAGCGGAACCATTTTCCCGTTAATGCGCGCACCCGCACACTGGTTACCTAAATCAGTATGAATAGCATACGCAAAATCGATGGGTGTCGCCCCATCGGGCAATTCTTTAACATCACCATTTGGAGTAAACACATAGATCTCTGTTTCAAACATTTCTGTTTTAACGGTATCTAGGAATTCCTCTGGGTTACGAACGGTTTGGTGCCAAGCGACTAGATCACGCATCCAGTTTGATTGCCCAATCGCTTCATCTTCGATTTTACCACGCTCTTTATACTTCCAGTGCGCCGCAATCCCGCGTTCGGCAATCAAGTGCATCTCTTCCGTACGGATTTGAATTTCAATACGATCACCACCCGGCCCAAGGACTGTGGTATGTAGTGAACGATAATTATTTGTCTTAGGCATAGCAATGAAGTCTTTAAAACGCCCAGGAACAGGCTTCCACAATGCATGGATATGTCCTAGAACTTCATAACATTCAGGAATGCTAGCTACGATCACTCGAAACGCTAGAACATCGAACACTTGTTCATATTCGATATTACGAGCCTGCATTTTTCTATAGATTGACCATAAGTGCTTGGAGCGACCATACACATGATATCTAACGGTCGTTTTTTCTAGCGATTTACCGATCAAGCGCTTGACGTCATCAATGTAGCGATCCGTTTCCGCTTCTGTCTTTTTAACTTTTTGATTTAGCTGATAGTACATGTCTGGCCGGTAATAACGAAAACATAGATCTTCAAGTTCGATCTTTAATTCGTTGATACCCATACGACCAGCCAGTGGACAATATATTTCCAGCGTTTCTAAGGCAATACGCGCTTGTTTTTCGTACGGCATGTGATTAAGCGTCCGCATGTTATGCAAACGATCAGCAAGTTTTACCAAAACCACACGGATATCTTTACCCATCGCCACGATCATTTTACGAACGTTCTCACCCTGCTTTTCAACCGAGTTTTTAAACTTCATTTGACCGATCTTAGTGACTCCATCCACGAGAGCTGCGACGGTGTCGCCAAATTCGCGGCGAACGTCGTCTAAGGTAACGGATGTGTCTTCAACGGTGTCGTGTAAAATACCAGTAATGATCGAATCGATATCTAGGCGTAAATCAGCCAGAATCCCCGCCACTGACAAGGGATGAAATATATAAGGCTCACCACTGCGACGAAACTGACCTTCGTGAGCTTTTTCAGAAAAGTAATAGGCTTTTTTTACAGTTTGGACGTCAGCGTGCGGATGATAAGTTGTAATTTTTCTACAAAGATCATCGATCGTCTTGATTGGGACATTTCGTGTCGCATCCTCTGCGACAAATGCTATTTCTGCCATATCTTTCATTTTCGGTAGGAAAGCCAACTATCTAAAACATATTAGGTAATTATTAGGCAAATTAGTTGGAAAATTTAAGCGAAGAACACTTGAACTCTTATGTTACCAAGAGTTCATTTAAGCGAATCGGCAAACCTATTTGTTCAAGTCGGCTTCGATATCTTTAATACACGTTGCGTTATCCAGGTGACTTTCATAACCCACGTTACCCGCTGCTACTTCACGAAGAGACGCCACAATGTACTTATTGCTTTTTAAAGCAACCGTCGCCTCAGAACCTTTCAATAGCTGTTTAGCACGCTTTGAAACCATTAGAACAAGAGCAAAACGATTTGGAACCTTTTCTAAGCAATCTTCAACTGTTACACGAGCCATTCTTTTCCTCCGAAGCTTATATGTCTAACTTTAGGAAAGGATATTTTCAATGATTTTTTTGAATTCCGCATAAGAAGTTTCAAAGTGGTCATTTACGATACGGTAATCATAGTGAGGCGCTTCTGCCATTTCTCTTTTCGCATTGTCCATTCGGATCTCTATATCCGCCGGGATTTTACCGTCACGTTTGACGATTCGCTTTCGCAACTCTTCAATCGATGGCGGCAGGATGAAGATACTTTGACTGTGCGGATACAGCTCTTTGAAGGTTTTAGCCCCTTGGATATCGACATCCATGATCACACAATGACCTTTTTCCCAGGCATCCTCGATCTGCACGCGAGACGTGCCGTACAGATGGTTATGAACACGCGCCCATTCCACAAAAAACCCGTCTGCTTTTTTAGCATTAAACTCATCTTCTGAAATAAAAAAATACGGAACACCCTGAGATTCGCCTTTTCTCATCGCACGGGTCGTATAGGTAATGGTATCGAACAGCACTTTGTTTTCTGCACAGATTTTTTCAATAAAACTGCTTTTTCCTGCGCCACTTGGTGCTGCTAGAATAATTAAATTAGTCTTCATTCAATATTCTGCGCTTGTTCCTTTAGTTTTTCGATCAAGCTCTTTGCCTCGACCACATGCTGAGTGATCTTCGAACTCTGAGACTTCGAGCCTATAGTATTAATTTCCCTGAGTAATTCTTGGGTGTAAAAGTCTATTTTCTTTCCGTTTGAATTTTTAGACAAAAGGAGGTTTTTATAGTTACGAATGTGCTCTTCCAGGCGCTGAATTTCTTCAGCAATATCAGTTTTCTCAGTCCAAAAGAACAATTCCTGCTGAAACTTAGTATCATCGATATTCTCAACTAAACCTTTGTTTTTGATTTTCTCTTTCAGCCTTTGAGAAACCTCAAGATTATGTATCTCTTTTAGGCTTTTTATACTATCAACCTCATCGCTTAATTTGGAAAGCAGACTTAAGAATTCCTTCTTCAGTGACTGACCCTCGCGAACCCGTTCAGCCAGGCACAGTTTAGCTGACTCTTTTAACAGACTCACCACTTCACTGCGTTCCGATTTTGACAGCTCAACCTCTTCATTTACTTTCAACACAGGCGCCGATGAGATGATTTGATTTAGGTGTATTTCACCTTTTAGCTTAAGTCGCTTATTCAAAGCCTGCAGTTCTTTGTGAATTTTGTCCGCTAGTCCAAAGTTAATTTCAACTCCGGAAATCTCGTTACTGGTTTTGACTTTTCGATTACAGAAAATATCGATGGTTCCGCGAGCAAAATATTCTGGCAAGATTCTGCGAAACTCGGATTCAATCGCCACGTATTCTTTCGGCATATGAAAGCGAAGCTCTAAAAAACGACCGTTTACTGATTTTATATTAAGTTCGATTTGGAAATTCTTTAGTTCCTTTTTTGCGGAACCATAACCAGTCATGCTCTTCATGTCGGGATTATGCCAAGCTTGACACAAAACTGTCAACTACACTTACTTGATCTTCGCTTCGATGTAGCCAATGGATATCTTTATCCCGCTGAAACCACGTTTTTTGCTTTTTAATAAGCTTCATTGTGTTTTGGGTAATTTCGTCAGCTAGGGCATTCAATCCATCACTAGGGGCCTGCTGTTTAGACAAATAGGCGACGACCTCTTTGTAGCCCACCGAGTTCAAAGGGTCCCACCCACGCATCCCCTTTGCAAGAAGCGATTCTACCTCCGCCACCAAGCCGGCGTCTAACAAGACCTTGGTTCTTTGAACTATTATGTCTCGCAAAATATCTTTATCCTCACGAATACCTATTTTCAACAGAGGGTAAGGAAACGAACGCTGGGACTTGCTAAAATCAGCCTGGATTTGAGTCATCGTTTTATTTTCCGACCTCATCAACTGAAACGACCGTTCGATCCTGTAGTGATCATTGCGCGAAATTTTTTTAGCAAAATCTGGATCTTCAACCATGATATAATCATAGAGAAAATCAAAACCTTTCTCGCTAATTAGACGACTCGTCTCATCCTTTACCTGATCTGCAATCACGCTGACCGGGTACATTCCTTTCTCAATTGCTTGAAAATAAAACCCAGTTCCACCTACCACAAAAATGACCGTCTCTTTCAAAGTCTCAAGCGTAGAAAAAAACAGGCGCTCGTATTGTCCGGCCGTGATCGTGTCCGGAAAATCAACAACGCTGTAAAGATAATGAGGCCTGCGTTCAAACTCGACCAGCGATGGTTTATTACTGCCAATATCTACGTGCTTGTATATCTGCACACTATCACAGTTAACGATACAACTACTCGGCAGCTTTGCCGCTTGCTCTAATGCCCAATGAGACTTCCCCGCCCCAGTCGGACCTTGTACAAAAATTACTTTTTTAGTTGATGCGGCCAAATTCTTTCTCGAGATATTTAAATGAAAATTCTAAATTTACAGGGCGACCGTGAGGACAGAAACTCGACAGTGGGTATTCATCCATATCGGCTAACAGTTTTTCCATCTCAGAATGACTTAAACTCTGCCCGGCACGAATCGCTGAATGACACGCTAATGTCGCCACAAAGTCTTTCACTCGATTTTCAAAAATATAACTTGTTGAGACCGCCTCAGCTTCGTTAACAAACTGATTGATCAGTTTAATAACTGCGTTTTCTTTAATCTCAGTTGGCATTCCCATGATACAAATGGATGCCGGACCCGCCTGTTCCCACTCAATACCAATTCTAGCCAACTGTTCTTGATGCTTCAAAAGGAGCTCGATCTGTTCGGCTTCGAAGTCTAACGAAATCGGAATTAACATTTTCTGAATTCCGATCGACCCGTTTCTGTATTGATTTAAAATTCTCTCAAACAACACTCGCTCATGAGCCGCATGCTGATCCACAAGCACCATTTTGTCGGCGCCCTGGCATACGATGTAGGTTAAATCAACTTGCCCAACCACCTGATACTGCTGCCAGTATACATTCGTTATTTCCTTTTTAGGACCCACCACACTAGCATTGTCAGATGTCGTCGTTGCCACCAATGGCATTGAGTCAGCAAACATCTGAGGCGTCGGGAAAACTTTCTTTTGAAATTGAGCAGTAAACAACTGAGGGTCTTTAAAGCTAGCTTGAGTTGAGTACGTAATCGGAGTCGAACCTTGCTCTATTTGAGACTGAGTCGTCGACGATGCAATTGATGGCCACTCCTTACGAGCGTCAACCACTTCTTTCCACGGACCGGTTGATAGCGCTTTTTCTAAAGCGTGATACACTAGCCTAAATACTTTTTGGGAGTCGGTAAATTTAACCTGAGATTTGGCTGGATGAATGTTGATATCAACAAAATCTTTGGGGCAGTTTATATTCACCACAACGCGTGGATACTCACCATGCATCAGTAAGTTTTTAAATGCTTCCATGACCGCACTTTGGATCATCTTATCTTGCACCCAGCGGTTTTGCACAAACACCCAGATATTTTTACTGTTCTTTTCAACATCGTAAGGACTCATAAAGACAGCTTCTAATTCAAAACCATCTGCTTTCTTTGTGGTCGTGAATACTTTTTCATTCCCAAGCAACCACTGAGCACGCTCACTTAAACTTTGAGCCGCAGGCGTTTGAAAAACTAACTTCTGCCCGTCAAAAACTTTAAATTCAACACGGTAGTTAATCATCGCTAAAGCTTTTATCACTTGCTTGATAAGACTGTGCTCATAGCTAGCGGTCTTTAAGAACTTGATTCGAACAGGAGTATTTTCAAATAATTGCGACACTCGCACAAGCGTACCCACCGGCAACTGCGTCGTTGTCACTTCTGATTTCTCACCAAACTTAGATTGGATTTTATGCGCAACGGTTGCATCGGGTTGACGGGATATCAGTTCAAAATCAGAAACAGCAGAAATAGACGCTAAAGCCTCGCCACGAAATCCGTAGCTTGATAGATTCCAGATATCTTCGTATTCACTGATTTTAGATGTGCTATGACGATCTAAGGCTAGAGCTAATTCTTTTGGGTTGATCCCGCGCCCATTATCTTGAACCAAAATGTCTCGCCCGCCGTTATCAAATCGAACTTCGATTTTTGTGGAACCGGCATCAATGGCATTTTCTAAAAGTTCTTTAACCAAATGGGATGGTCGCTCAACAACTTCACCCGCCGCAATTTGATCAATAACTTGCTTATTTAAATAGCTTATAGACATAAAATCTCTTAACAATGATGGTAGGACATTTCAACTAAAACTCATACAGAGTCGATAGGTTAACCCCTACGTATTGCTTAGATTCAATATAGTATTTTACGTCAGCCCGAAGACCAAAAATGCCTAATCGCGTAGCAGCTCCTAGGCGAAACAAGACTCCAAAATTCATATCATCAAGGACATAGGAATCATTACCTACACCGCCTGGATTTTTCAGACTGACTTGAAAATGGGAATACTTAACCATAGGACCAAAACCATAACTGGCCATAAAATCGTGAGCTAACGGGATGATCGTATCGAACGTAAATTGAACATTAATAATCTGACCGGACGCCGACTGGCCTGTGATTTTTTCATAATACGCCGGCGCACCGGAGTGATATAGAATTGCCAAATCCGTCGACATCTCACCCGAAAACAAAGTATTGAACCCCACTAACCGATACCCAAAGAACAAAATATTATCACTACGCGTGTTCGACATGGTGTCTTCGATATAGTTTTGCTGTTCGAAAATAATACCCTGATAGCGAGACACGTAAATCGGCTTTGTGGTTTTCTTTTTAACTTCTTTTTTTACTTCAGCCCTAGCTTCACCTGATTTTTTTTTCGCCGCCTGACCTGTGGTAATTTTAATCTCTGATGACGAAATAAAACCCTCTTTGTCTTTAGCAAAGCGGATGCGATGAAAACCTAAATCAAATTGCTGCTTAGAAACGCGATAATAGGTGCCTGTTTTTAATGTCGCCAGAACCGGTGAATCAAAATCAGGTTGCGCGTAAACATAAGGAAATTCGCCAATAATTTCTGCAACAATCGTAGCCGCTTGAGGTGGTGCCACCGGCTGCGCCTGTAGCCGCATCTGCGCCCCTGGCCATGCCAAAAAGGCCATCAGAAATGCTAAAACTACGACCATCGTATCTGCCACACTTTATAAAAAGCTTCCAAAACAATCTTCATAGACATTTTACTTTTGCCTACGCGACGATCTTCGAAAACAATGGGAACCTCTTTGCACTTAAAGCCTTTGCGACTGGCTTTGTATTTTAGTTCAATTTGAAAGCTATAACCATTTGACGTTACCGAATCTAAATTAATTTTTTCCAGAACATCACGGCGCCAAGAATTAAAACCACCCGTCCAATCATTGATTGGATATCCTAAAATGATCCTTGAATATAAACTACCACCACGAGAGATGATTTTTCTCATCAATCCCCAGTCAACCGTTCCACCGCCGGCAACGTAACGCGAGCCAATCACAAAATCATAGGCATTCCAGTTATTCACATGCAGCGACAAATCCACTGGACGATGAGAAAAATCAGCGTCCATTTCTATCAAATGTGTGTAGTCTTTTTCCAAACCCCATTTAAAGCCCGCGATATAAGCGCGACCAAGGCCTTCTTTTTTCAGTCGAGTCAGTAAGTGCACCTGCCCCGGGAACTCATTCATCAACTCTTGAACAATTTTACCTGTTCCATCTGGTGAATTATCGTCAGCAACCAGCACATGAAGATTTAGCTTCTGCTCCAATACAGCACGCACGATAGCATCGATGTTTTCTTTTTCGTTATAGGTAGGAATGATGACTAGACCCTTTGACATAGGGCAATCTTATTATAATTTCAGGTGGATTCAAGCAGTTATTCGATTTTTATAAAGCAGAAAGTTCTTCGATCGACTGCGCCGTCTTTTTTAAACCCACTTCAGCTCCTTTAATTTCCTTTCTTTTAGGCAGAGCTAACGGGAAGAAAATCGTTTTTATTGGATCTGCTTTACGTTCATCCATTTTGGCTTTAACCATTTGGCAGGCGACCGCAGGATTGCGCTTGTATATAACAGGGTCGAAACCACACTCATGACAAATGAGAGACATTCTCCAGCGTATTTTAATCGCGAGCTCAATAGCAAACATATTGGCCACAAAAATCACAAACACAATGGGATCAATTTGATGTCGAAAAATATAATTAAGCGCCATGGCTCCGACGAACGCACCCAATATATTCAGGAAGCCCAATCGCTTTCGCTTAAAATAAACCTTGGGAGACCGGCAGAATGCGCAATAACCGCTATGACTCATGCATTCAGTATAAACCATACTAAGCACTGTCCGGTGCAGATTTGAATAAAATCTAGACACAGCTTAGGTCTAGATTTTAGGTAAAAGTTTTTAGCACATTTAATGGTTTAGGAAAGTAATCTAAACTAAAACTAATGAATACATGTAAATTATTTTTTAGCATTTTATTGTTTCTTACCCTTAGCCATCAGGCCTGGTCACAAACTTACGAAACAGAAGAGTACTCCTACGAAGAACTGCTCGATAAAATTAAAACGAAACAAAAAAAGTATATTAAAAAAACAGCAGCAACCCCTTGGGATCAGATCTATATCTACCCTTCATTTGCAGTTATCCAAGCCTATACAAAAATAGCCGACGGTTTATCTCCTAGTTTCTACCACAGTGGTCTGCAGATTTCATTAGGAATGGATCTGTTTTCTGAACATTGGTATTCCGAAACGTCCTTTAGAAATTTTGGTGCTAGCAAAGTCGAATCTAAAGAGCTTTTCTTAAAAGAACTTGATTTCAAAATTGGACATAAGAACACAATCACCGACGCACTTGAATACAGAATCGCCCTTGGCGTGAGTACGCGAACGATTCGCCTATCCGACGAACTAGCCGGCATTCACCAAGAGTCTAAAAATCCGGCTTTAATTTCTTCATTCGGGCTACTTTCCAGTCTGCCTAACTCACCTTTGTTGTTGGGTTTAGAGTTTAATTATCGTAGTCTTTTAGTAGCGAATGATTTCGACAAAGGATCCATGGGATTAAACTTTATTTTTATGGGGTATTTCTAAATGGAGCGCATTTAAAGCATGAGTTTTTTCAGCAACCTCCAGTACAAAACTAAAAAAAGTGTTGTATTTCTTATTTGGTTTTTTAAAAACCCAATCGATCATATCAAGCGATTGCCGCGTTGGTCGCTACGAAATATCTTGTTAGTTCATTTTCTATTTTCGGTAATATCAGGAACAATTGCCGGCTTAATTAGTTTAAAATTCTGGAATATTCTGTTTGGTGTTCTCGCCTTCCCATTTATTTCCATGACTCTCACTCTGGTTCTTTCCAGTTTTATTTATTACTACTTCCAAGTTTTTGAAAAAAAATCCGTTGATTTCGTGCAACTCCTTTCGGTTGTAGTATTTGCAAACTTCCCTTTCTTTGTCTTTCAAATAGCCTCGAATTATGTGCCAGTAATCAGCATCGTAGGACTTCTATTTACAGGAATGCTGTTGATCGTTGGCTTAACAGAAAACTTCAAAATGACAAAACGTCGCGCCATCCGCTTGGTAGGAACATTGTGGTTTCTTATTTTCCTTGTCTGGTTAAGCAATCGTTTTAGCGTGGAAAAACTAGACAAGTTTTAATTTTTTCACCTATTCTATCGGTAAATCAAATAAAGGTATTTTTATGAAAACAGTTTTTACTGCCTTATTTTCTTTTTTATTTTTATTTCCAGCTGCATTTGGACAAGACAAGAAAACGACAACAAAAAAAGCCACAAAATCTAAAGAAGAAACAGTATGCCTATTCGCCGCCCGTATTGGAAAATCAGATTTTCTAAAACAAATCAAGGTCGCCAAAACACCCACTTACGAAGCCGAACTTAGAAAAATGTTGAGTGTAGATTCGTTCACTGAAGTCGATAAATTATTTAGCTTAGTAGGCACCGAAGCCATTGATATTTCAAAAGTGGATTTAGACGGAGATGGAGCCATGGATTATATGCTCCACCGTAAAGAGGGAGCTATTCAGTGCGGCGCTGTGGCCGTTCTATTAGGACGAAAAGACTACCATGTTGAAATTGCTGGCGTACCAGATTTCAACACCTGCGAGCTCACTGCCGGCATTTACACTCACCAAAACAAACCTTATTTGGTTTTCTCGACAAACAATGAGCTATCTATTCAGGAAATCAAAAAGAGCAAACTATCGGAATTGTGTGTTCTTTAGTTACGACCAGTAGAACCAAATCCGCCAGCGCCACGATCTGTAGCACTTAAATCCGTTACCAATTCTAACTCGGCTTGAATGATTGGACATACTACCAACTGAGCAATACGTTCTTGATCCTGAATCTCTACATTTTCTTGGCTTAGATTAATCACGATGATTTTAACTTCACCACGATAGTCGGCATCAATCGTTCCCGGAGTGTTAAGCAACGTCATACCTTGCTTAATCGCCCAACCACTGCGTGGACGCGCTTGAATTTCAAAACCTTCTGGGATTTCAAAAGACAAACCTGTTGGAACTAACACGCGTTCCATAGGTTTAACC
>JADHED010002004.1_pt1 | contig 15252 bp, 17 predicted proteins | sample 8952041 | NCBI WGS metagenome assembly JADHED01 (sample SAMN16124423, study PRJNA663239) | bioreactor sludge metagenome | isolation source: sludge (control) | place: India:Bengaluru | collected 2018-09-08
CCACGCGCAAGACCCGCATCATGGCGGAGCGCCAGCAGATGATGCGCGTCGACCGCGAGACGGTCCAGGAGATTTCCAAGCGTTCGGCCGATTCCCTGATTCGCAAGGTGAAGGATCGGCTGCCGACAGCCGACCTCCTGCTGATCTCGGACTACGGCAAGGGGGTCGTCACCCCGCGCGTCGTCTCCGAGCTGGCGGCCGCCGCGAAAGCGACCGGAAAGATCGCGATCGCCGACCCGAAGGGGATGGACTACTCCAAGTATGCCGGCTTAACCCTCATCACCCCCAACAAAAAAGAAGCCGCCCTCGCCTCCGGCATCGAGATCCGCGACGAGGAAGACCTCCATGCCGCCGGCCGGCGCCTGCTCGAAACCGTGGCGGTCGAAAAGCTGCTGGTCACCTGCGGCAAGGAGGGCATGGTCCTCTTCGAGCGCGGGGCCGATCCGGTCAAGATCGGCACGCGCGCGCGCCAGGTCTTCGACGTCTCGGGTGCCGGCGACACCGTGGCCGCGGTGCTGAGCCTCGGGCTGGCGGCCGGGCTCGGCTACCCCGATGCGATCCGCCTGGCCAACACGGCGGCCGGGGTCGTGGTCGGCAAGGTGGGCACGGCAACGGTCACGCGCGCCGAGCTTCTGGAGGCGCTGCAGCCGGGCCTCGAGCCAACGGCCGCCAAGCACAAGACGCTGGCCGAAATGGCCGAGCTGTCCGGCGAGCTTCGCCGCAAGGGCAAGCGCCTGGTGCTCACCAACGGCTGCTTCGACTTGCTGCACGCAGGCCACATCAAGCTCTTCGCGGCCTCGCGGGTCTTCGGCGACGTTTTGGTCGTCGCGCTCGACGACGACGCCTCCGTGCGCAAGCTCAAGGGCGCAGGGCGGCCGGTCATCGGGGCGGCCGAGCGCGTGCGCATCCTGAGCGCCCTCGACAGCGTCGACTACGTGGTGGTCTTCGCCACGGACGAGCTCGACCGGGTGATCGAGGCCGTGCGGCCGGAGGTCCTCACCAAGGGCAGCAACTACGAGAACGACACCGTCGCCGGCCGGGAGCTGGTCGAGCGCCTCGGCGGCCGCGTGGCCCTCGTGCCCGTGACCGAGGCCGTCTCCTCCACGCGCATCATCGAAACGATCAAGGGTAAGTGAGTGCCGCCCCCGGCGGCGGCACCTTGCCAGAACCCATCTTAAATGAGCTTCGTGCTGAAACACCCCTCCGGCCTCGCCTTCCGCGTGCACGTCCAGCCCCGCTCGTCGCGCAACCAGGTGGTCGGCGTGCACGGGGACGCCCTGAAGGTGAAGCTCACCGCCCCGCCGGTCGAGGGCGCCGCCAACGCCGCCTGCATCGCCTTCCTGGCCGACGCCCTCGGCCTGCCCAAATCCGCGCTCTCCATCGTCGCGGGCCACACCGGCCGCCGCAAGACCATCGCAATCGCCTGCGCCCCCGGCCGCGTGGCCGGCATCCGCGAGCGCCTGGAATCCCTCGCCGCGAGCTGATCGGCGCCCGCGGCGCAGCGGCGATTTTTCGGAATAACCGCTTGACTTATGGCGCGCCGTCGTCTAAATGAACACCCACTGATGCGGGGTGGAGCAGCCTGGTAGCTCGTCGGGCTCATAACCCGAAGGTCGAAGGTTCAAATCCTTCCCCCGCTACCAAGTAAAATCAGGGGCTTAGGACAAAATCCTAAGCCCCTTCGATTTTAAATTCCCAGTCGGTTTCCCAGTGCCTAACCGCTAAATTACCCTGCCAGCCCGCCGGAGCCCCTGTTTTTTTCCAGCATTCGTGGTAGTGGGGGCCGTCCAACCGCCATTCCTTAAAACCATTTTTTAGGGAGGCACCAATGGGCACCGAAAAACGTCCCCTTATATAACAGCGCCTTCACTTCCTGCATCTCTCATATGGAGGTCTGCTCGTAATGAAGCCTGTGAGGAGTGTGGATCCCGTATATGAGTCGGACCGAGGTTGTTTGTTGGTGGCAGCTGCGGAAATCGAAAGCTGTCTTGAAAAGAGATTCCGTAGTATCTTCGATGCGAATCATATACCTAAAAAAATTCAAGACTCGATATTCGATGCTAATGGCCCACTATCTACATTTTCCGCAAAGGCCAAATTGGCATTCTCATTTAGGCTTATAAGCAAGGAAGCTTTCGGAGATCTTGAAGCTATTAGAAAAATTCGAAATATTGCCGCGCACTCTTCAAACGAATTCGATATATCAGAAGGCAAGGCTGCTCTTGCAATTGAATCTCTATCTTGCACGCAGCCAATCAAGAAACAACTGCTTCGTCGCTACAACCTCAAGAGGTCCAGCCAAGAAAATAACAGCTCGCCCAACCCTTCATATAAAGAAAAAATATTAATGGATGCGGAGGTAACTTTGGCTGGTTTCCTCAAATATCATAAAGCACTCTTCGTTCTTGGTATTGGCGATTTAAAATTTGAAATTGAGAATGGGATGTCATTAGAACAGGTAACCTCTCTAATAAAAATAAACAAGACTCCAACACGAATTCCACCTGATCTCCGATAGGACGGCGTTGCTACGTGCAGGGCAGTATCGCTTTAATACCTCCGGAAGAAGAAGGGCCGACTTGCGCCGGCCATATCTTATCGACCAGATTTTTTTGACATCAGTTCCTTTTCAATTTGCCCAAACACGTTCCATAGGTTGTCAAAATCACCCTATGCGTCGGCAAGGATAATAGCTATGGTGTCTGCAGCGTTCCACATCCGTTCCTTGTAGTACTCTTGCCCCTAAAAATGGAATTATCAAGAAATTTACTTATCAAACACATTCATTTGATTTCCCTGATCTTGCCTGAATTTGTCATGAAGCCTTACGATCTTATAGATCGTGGGTTTATTTCTTATGGTCTGAACTTCAACGTCAACAATGTATGCCATTTTGAAGGGATTTTCTGACACCCCTAACATATCTGCTTTTACATCTTCGTCCATGATAACTTTTACCGGCGCACCGTAGATATTTTCGACTATGGCTCGGTCGCCAGCGGCGCTCTTCATATCCTTTCTGGCCTGGTACCAATAGAGCAAAACCTTTTTGTGATATCCAACCATAGGCTCTTTCAAAGATTCCAGTTTTTTTCGAATCTCATTTTGAGCCGCGTTCGCTTCAATACTATTCACATTTATGGATATGTTAAAATTTAGATCACCGTTCACAACTGGTGTAATATTCAACTGTGAGGCCTTATCCTTGGCTACTGGTTCCAATATATTGTTCAGATTTTCGTAATTCGTTTTCTCGAGCTCAACCCCTTCTTTAGCTCTTCCGAGAAAGAAATCGAGTGCGGTCTTTATGTATTTGGCAAAGTCGCATACATTCTTGGAATAAGAAATTATTGGCAGAAGACCTGCACAATCGGTCACCAATTCGGCTATAATGTCGCTTGAGCTAATCTTTTTAACGTACAACTTTACCCCGTCAGCAGCTGGGGGGCCACCTTCCCGAATCAAAAACCTTCGATACTCGTCTGCCACACCAAAAAGGCTATTTGTAAGATCGATCAGTTCAACCGGCTTGTCCTTCTTTATCTCGTAAATGAATCCGCATTCGCCCTCCATTGGCAGCCTCCCACTGTATGTAGTTTTAAAGCCGGAAGATTAGCAGGCTGTATACCAACTGTGCAGCGGAATAAAAAGAGCCCTGTCTATTTCCCGCGGTTGGAGGTTTAGTTCGCTTCATGAGAGCCCCCAGGATCGACGATCTCACTTTGCCCCGTATACCACTGCATTTTTTTCGAATTCGCGGGATAGGCCGCCGCGCCTTCGCTGCCCCTCGATCTCTGGCCCGCCCCAGAGGCTCACCCTATGCCCCTTCCTCGGGACTTATCGCCGCCACCTGCCGCCAGCAGCCGCCGCGCTTTTCGAGAAGTACCGGCCGCTCGAACAGGTCCGCAATCGGTGCCCCGTATATTTCCTCGATGAGATCGGCCGCCCGCAAAGCCTCACGCGGGTTGATCGGTTCGCGCTCGCCCCAGTGATCGCAGCCCAGGCAATCGAAATCCACATCGTCGCGCCCAGCGTGAGCGGTGAGGCAGTGGTCATAGAACCTGCAGCAGACATTCCGGGGGGATGGCAACCTGAAGGCGGTGGTGAACAAAGTGCTCTCGGGCAAGGAGCGTAACTTCAACGACCGCTTCGGGCAACTCTGCTCGCACTACCTCTTCGAGCCCACCGCGTGCACGCCTGCGGCCGGATGGGAGAAGGGTCAGGTGGAGAACCAGGTCGGCAAGCGGGTGATCTGCGGTAATGGACATCTTGGCCAAGTGGCCACGCGACATGATGATGGGGGTGCTCACCTGCGAAAATCCTGACGCGATCAACTCCGCTGAGAGAAGGCCCTCGAGCCGGCAAAGGCGCGGCCGGCGCGTATCCCTGCCGAAATCCAATAGCCGCTGCCGCTCACGCTTGGCCAAGGCGTCCGAGAGCTCCTGAAAAGCTGCATCTCGATCTGCAGTGCCTGAGAATTCAGAGTCCAAATGGCTGAGCGTGGCTGCCAGCTCTTTCAGCCGCCGCAGCTGTGTCGCCGACCAAGTTATCTTGTCCACGCACGTTTGTCCCAGGTGGATTTAGAGACCACATGATCCCAATGCGATCGACTCCCCCCATGCGGAAAGCCATTGTGGAGTTTATATCGGCATGAAGATCCTCGTGCTATTGGAGTGAAGCCAGCGGGTGCGGGTTCCCGTAGCTTGGATATGATATGCCTCAGACGGTCTGAGAAATCCATCTCACTTGGGCTGCACCAGAGCCTTGACTTTAGAGACACCGTCCTGGGCGTCCTCTGCGTAAGCATCCGCGCCGATCCGCGCAGCCCATCGGGGGGTCACCGGCGCCCCGCCCACCATGGTCTTGAAGCGCTCCCGCAGGCCAGCCTTCTTGAGAGCCTCCTCGAGCTCCTTCTGCCTGTTCATCGTGGTGGTAAGAAGTGCGCTGGTGCCGATGATGTCGACGTTGTGCTTCAACGCCTCCTCGATGATCTTATCGGTTGACACATCGCGGCCGAGGTCATGCACGGTGAAGCCGTTGGCCTTGAAGAGCGACACGACAATACACTTGCCGATGTCGTGCACGTCCCCCTGAACGGTCGCCATCAGGACCTTTGCCCCGCTCTCCGGCCGCGCCGTGCCGCTGCCGGCGAGCATCTCGTTTACGACGTCGGTGACCGCCTTCATCACGTTGGCCGCCTGCATCAGCTCAGGCAGAAAGAGCTGGCCCCGGCCGAACAGATCCCCCACGGTGTTGATGCCGGGGATGAACCCGCGATTCATCAGCTCCAGCGCATCTCCCCCCTCGCCGGCTACCCGGCGGACAAGCTCAATTGCCTTTTCACAATTCTGCTCGATGATAAACTGTTTGGCTTGATCAAGGATCGACTGCTCTACCATACCCCCTCCGCTATGTTCGTCCGTGTCTGATCCTTTGTAACTCAAATGCCGCTTTTGCCCCGGAAACGCTCGACGCAGTTGATGCGGATACCCAATGCCTCCGCGATCCGGAACTTGGCCTCGATCCCCCGGGCGTCGCGCGGCTGGGGCGACATGGTCCCCAACTGCAGGTCCTGGCGCACTTCGGTCATGACGACCGGATCGGCCAAATCCGATACCGCGATTTTCAGTTTGCCGGCGACATACTGTTTGGCATCTTTGATTTTCATGCCTCGGGTCATCTGCAAGCGGGCGACCAGATCTCCGGCTGCCCGCATTCCGCCCATGCCCGATGCATGCGCATGTGTTATCGCCATGGCAAAGGGGTCGCCCACACCCACCTACAACCCGTCCAGTCGGCAGATCTCGACCATCGCCTTGGAGGCCCTCGAAACGACGTCGATCGGGGGATGGTCGCAAACCGGAACGCCCCCGACCCCCATGCCCATGTTGGGGTGCATTGCGATTTTGGCGATCTCACCGGCCGCCTTGATGAAGGTCGTCGCGCGGGCCACGTTCCACGGGCTGGACTCCGTCGTGTTCGTGTTGACGACCGGCCCGAAGATCGTCACCCCGGCCTTCTCGGCGAGCTTCAGCTGGTCATGGGGATACAGCCCGGCCAGGCGGACCCCGTCGTAGGTGAGTCCGCCGTGCATGCCGATGATGAATTCTCCGGCCATGCCCATTTCGATGCAGATATCCGGATAGCGCTTTTTGAGCTCTTCGGTCGCCAGAAGAGCCGCCAGGAAATCGGCGTCGCCAGCGGCGCCTACCGTGTCGATGTTGATCCCGTCGGCGCCGGATTCGTGCATGGCGCTCGCCACGGAGACGATGTCCTTGACGGCTTCCGCGACAGTTTGCTCGTAGGACTCCTTGGCCGCCTCGATCTTGCCGGCCGGCATCAGCTCGGCCGGGTTGGGGAACGGGCCGTCCGGCTGCGAATAGATCCCCAGGTTGGGCATCGCCCCGTAAAAGAGCGGGATGTGGGTCCCGAGAAGAGCCTGCTCCAGCACCGGTTGCTCCATGGTGATGATAGGCTTTAGCGGCTTGAAGCTGTAGTCCACGTGGCACAGCTCCATCGTGTCCGCCCCCATGATCTTCTCGTAGATCTGGAGCGCCTGGATGCGGTCGACGGCAACCCCGACCCGTCGGATCTTCAGCGTCCCCGCATCATAGGTGAGGATAACCTCGCTGCCGCGCTCCACGCTGACGAAATTATAGGGCGAGGCAAATATGTCATAGAGATTCTTTAGCTCCTCGGCGGACAGGGCCGGTATTTTTCCTCTCTCGGCCGCATCCTGGGTCCCGGCTTCCAGGTCCTGCATGAGTTCGGTATCGTTCAATTCGGTCGGGGTGCCGTCTCCATACCGGGTAAAGATTTTTGCCATGGTCGCCTCCCTTTTATCTCGGTGAACAAGTTTTACTTGGATATCGCCTCTATGCCGTTCTCGAGGATTTCGAGGCCCTTATCGAGCTCGGCGTCGGTGATCACGAATGGGGCGAGCACGCGGATGACGTTGCTGAACGTGCCGCACACGAGAATTATGAGGCCGCGCTCGAGGCAGAAGGCTGCGAGCTTCTTGGCCTCATCGGCTGCCGGCTTGCGGTCGGAACCCGTCACGAGCTCGAGCCCAAGCATGGCGCCGATGCCCCGGATCGAACCGATGACCGGGTACTTGCGGGCGAACTCGTTGAAACACCTCTTCAGCTTCTTCCCAAGCGCCTGGGACTTGCCAAGCATGTCCTCGGTCTCGAAGACCTCCAGCACGGCGAGCGCCGCAGCGCAGGCGATCGCCTCGGGGTTCACGTGTTTGACGAAGAGCTATTTCAGCTTTTCGGGGCCGGCCGTGTCGCCGAAAGGCATGTGGTAGACCTCTGGCGCGAACGGGCCGAAGCCAAGCTTGTAAGGATGGAACTTCTCTGCCCGCGTCTTGATGGCCGCCACCACCTTCGGGTGGCAGTGGCCAATGTTCATGACGCCGATGCCGCCGCCGAAATCGATGTACTCACGGCCCTCGACGTCGCGCAGGGTCGCCCCGCACGCGGAGGCCACGTGCACCGGGGTGACGCTACACACACCGGCTGAAATCACTTCGGTTCTCAGCTTCTGCAACTGCGCATTCATTTCCATTTGACGATTCTTCTGCGACAAAATCATGTAGATCCACTCTCAGCCCTGGCCGTCCTCTCGAGTTGTTTCCTTTTCTTTAGCACGAGAGGTGCTATGGACATCAAGAGAATGGCGCTTGTTGTCAGCATTAGTCCTGCCGAAATAGGTCTTGTGAAAAATACCTGGAAACTTCCGTCTGATAGAATGAGAGACCTGCGTAGATTCAACTCCAGCAGTGGCCCCAATACAAATGCCATGACGAGAGGTGCTCCTTCATAGTCTGCCTTTCGCATGAAGTATCCGAAAATCCCGAAAAACAGCATAATTAGAATATCGGCTGAAGAATTTCTTAAGCTGTAAGCCCCCACCAGGCAGAATAGGCTAATCAAGGGAAACAGAACCGGATAAGGGACTCTCAAAACCTTTACCCATAGAGGGATCAGGGGCAAATTGAGAATAAGCAGCATGACATTTCCTATATACATGCTGATAATCACACCCCAGAAAAAATCAGGATGCTCTTTCATCAGCAGAGGACCGGGCTGGAGCCCATGAATCATTAGAGCTCCAAAAAGAATCGCCATAGTGACATTTGGCGGGATACCTAAGCTGAAGAGCGGAATGAAAGCCGCCTGCGCGGATGCATTGTTGGCAGACTCAGGCCCGGCGACTCCTTCGATCATCCCCTGCCCGAATTTATGGGGTTCACTGGAAAATCGCTTCTCAATGGTGTAAGAGGCAAAAGGTGAAATAACTGGCCCGGCTCCTGGAATTAGGCCAAGGAAAAAACCCAAGGCGGTTCCTCGCGCGATGGACCACTTGGCCCTGCTCCAGTCTTTAAGAGTGGGCATTAGATCTCGTATTCTTGTGTCAAGAACCTCTGGTTTAATAGTCTTTTCGATATTCGTTAGTATCTCGGAAATCCCGAAAAGACCCATGACCAACGGTGCAAGGTCAAACCCATCATAAAGAGGCATGAGGCCGAAAGTAAACCTCAGGGTTCCGGTGATATCGTCGGTGCCGACATAGGAGAGGGCAAGCCCAATTAAAACCATGATGAAAGCCTTGGCCATTGACCCTTGGACAAGGTACGTGAGGATCACAAAGGCAAGGATCATCAATGAGAAGTACTCGGGAGGTCCAAAATAGACTGCCATTCTAGAAACTGGTCCGGCGACAAACGTCATCCCGATTAATGCGCAAGTGCCGGCGATGAATGAACCAAGAGCGGACATGCCTAAAGCTGCTCCGGCTCGACCTTGCCTGGCCATTTTATAGCCATCGAGGCATGTGATGACCGAAGTGGCCTCACCCGGTATATTGAGAAGAATGGAAGTTGTCGATCCTCCGTATTGAGCGCCGTAATAAATACCGGCCAGCATGATAATTGCGCCGATGGGCGGCATTTTGAACGTGATCGGGAGCAAAATGGAGATGGTTGCCACCGGCCCCATCCCTGGTAGGACTCCGATAAGGGTCCCAAGAAGGACGCCTGTGAAACAGTAGAATAAGTTCAGTGGCTGCAGGGCAGTCTGGAAGCCCAGTAGGATGTATTCGAGCATCTTTATCCCCCGAACTTAATAAGGCCAGCCGGCAATTGTACGCTCAGCAACCCATGAAAAAGCACATAGGTAGCGATGGTAACGAGCAGACTGCCTGCTAATGCCAACCTCCAGCGTCGATGATCGTAGATGCTAAATAGGCCCAGCATTGCCAAAAAGGTTGCAACCAGGTATCCAAGATGGGGCAGAACCAAACCGTAGAATGCCAAAACCACAATTACACATGCGGGGCGCTTCCAACTCACATCTTTTTTGATTGCAGGTTGACCCGTGTCGTTGCCTCTCCGGAAAAAAATGCCACTCAGCTGAAAACATCCTAAAATCAATACCAAAAGCCCTGTCCCAAACGGCAGAAAGCCTGAACCCGGATCGCTTGGAGTTCCTATGCCCAGTTTCAGGGCACCAAGGCACAATGCGCAACCGAGTGCCACCCACAGCGTGGATGCGACTGCGTGAGCGGACTTCATGTTACTTAATAATTCCCAGTTCTTTTAGGAAGCTGCCGTAAAAATCGTATTCTTCTTTGATAAGTTTAGCGTAATCGCTTCCGGACATGTAGCCCAGCCGGGTGGACAGCTTGCTTTCTGCCTCAGCTTTGATGATCGGGTTTTCCAAGACTTTTTTGAATGCAGCTTCCAATTTATTTCTGGCCGCTTCAGGGGTGCCGGCGGGAGCTCCAAGGGAAAGGAACGAGGACTGGTAAAACTTGTATCCTTTTTCCTGAAGGGTCGGCACTTCAGGGAAACCGCTCCATCGCTTTTGACTTGTAACCAGAAGCAGTCTAAGGGTGCCGGCCTTCACTTGTGGCCCAACCGCTGCCGGGCTTCCCACTCCGGTCTCCACATGTCCCCCCATGATGGCTGGCATCAATTCGCCATCTCCTTTGTAAGGGACATGTTTGAAGGCAATCCCGTTTTCCTTTCCGATCCGCTCCATAATGATGTGGCTTGTGGTACCCACTCCAGGGTGTCCTACAGTAACTTTCCCTGGGTTTGCTTTGGCCGCTTTGAGTAGGTCTTCAAACGTCTTGTATTGCGACTCCGCTTTCACATAAATGGCGTACTCGTAAGCCATAACCGCACATATATGGGCCACGTCCTTGAGTGGATTGTAGGCGACACTCTGCATTTGAGGAAGGATCGATAGCGATGGCATGTTGATGCACCCAATCGTGTACCCGTCGGGATCTGAACGGATCATTTCTGCCACTCCGATGGACCCACCTCCACCAGCCTTGTTAATGCAGACCACTGGCTGTTTTATCTCTTTTGAGACCTCCTCTGCGAGCATTCTTGCGATGACGTCGGTCGAGGTTCCTGGGGCAAAGTTGACGATTAAGGTAATCGGTTTGGCCGGATAATCGGCAGCCATGACAGCAGGAACTCCCATTAGAGATACCGTCAGAAAAACGGCCCACAAACTGCGACTGATTTTCATTTTGTACTCCTTTCTCTGGGGTTAGCACTCTGCTCTGCCAGGGTTGTTCCGCCCCGAACATAATGTTATCGGTTCAGGTATGGAACCGCCACCCGCAACGCTTGTTCAGGACAAGATACCTCACATGGTAGGCATGCCCAACATGAGTCGTTGTAGCCTACTGGCACACCGCAGTTTAAACACCTTCGGCTTTCCTCAAGAGCCTGTGCAATCGTGAATTTTAATTCAACTTCCTGCATCCCCCTGCGATCTGCAAGCGGCACTCTTGCGGGTTGCTGCTGGAGAGCGCCGTAAACCTCTTGCGGATGGGCGGCAAATTCGGTTACGAACGGTCCAGCATAGCTGCGGCCATATCTCAAATCGTTCCCCGTGAGAAACCGGTCAATCGAAATTGAAGCCCGACGCCCGCTGGCCATGGCCTCAACCACACTGCTGGGACCGGAAACCAAATCTCCCGCGGCAAAAACGCCTGCAGTCCTTGTTTCTAACGTTATCGGATCTGCGATCCGTGTCATCCCAAGTTCGGGAATTAGACCGAAGCGATTCAACAGGTCTGGATCGGGTTGACCGCCCACAGCTACAATGAAGTTGTCGGCGGAAAAAATCCTTTCAACGGTGCAGTCAAATGTAGGTGCAAAACACTGGTCCTGCCATACGCACAGGCAAAGCTGGCAATTGACCGCCCCCGCAAGTGCTCCGTTTCTGATGAAGGCACGCGGACCCCAACCATATTCTATTGTTATTCCTTCTTCGATCGCTTCTGAAACGTGCTGCGCAAAGGCAGGCATTTCATCGGCCCGTTCCAGGCAAATCAAACGCACTGATCCCGTTCCTAACCTCTTGGCCGTCAGGGCAGCGTCTATAGCGACGTTCCCTCCTCCGATCACAACGACGGAGGCACCCAAATTCGGTTTTTGGCCGGATTTAACTTGCTCCAAGAATGGCAAGGCTGCCCAAACATTGGCAGCGTCTTCCCCAGTGATATTTAGCCTCAGGGCCTGCGCTCTTCCCGAAGCAATGAGCACGGCCCCATGGAGTTTCCGAACCCTATCGACGTCGATATCACGGCTGAGCTCAGATCCTAGCTCGAATTCTACGCCCCAGTTTTCGATCCATTCGATGTCGGCGATCGCGACCTTCTTGGGCAATCGAAATTCCGGTATCACGCCGGTCAGGTTGCCACCCGGTGTCGCAGACGTGTCATAGACGGTCACCTTGTACCCGCGGCGCCTTAGTTCCCAGGCGGCCATCAAACCGGCAGGGCCGGACCCGACGATGCCAACGCTCTCGGGCTGCGAGCATGCAATCGACGGTGGCTCCGGGCGCGCATTGGTTTCAAATAGGAAGCGCTTTAAGGCCCGTATGGAAACCGGTGCCTTATCGATGCCATTCCGGTTGCACGCCTGCTGACAGGGATGATGGCATACTCGTCCCAGAACCCCCGGCAGGGGATTGGTCTCCAGAACCGTCGCGAACGCCCTGCCGCTTTCGCCTCTGTGGATCTGCTGGATGTAGGCCTGACAGTTCTGGCCGATCGGGCAGCTCGCCCGGCAAGGCGAGAGCTCCAGTCGGATGTGATCCATGATGCATCTTTCCGCACACAGTCCGCAGAAGACGCATTTCGATCGGTCAATCTGAATATTATTCGACGGAGTCGGCGTAAAGGGCGCCATTACACAGCTCCAATCCCGGCCATGCGGCGAACCGGGCGACAGCTGACGTCAGAGTTGCCCGTTTCCGCGTTTCGAATGAGATCAATGTGTTTTAGCCAGTTCGCATCGTCCCGGTCGGGGTAATCTCCGCGAGAGTGCCAGAAGCCCCAGCGGCTCTCCTTTCGCGCCAGGCTGGCCGTGGTGGAAAGGATCGCCGAATCGATGATGTTTTCGACTTCAAACGATAAGAAGAGATCTCTTGCGTTAGCGATTCGGACCTTCTCCGCTAAATCCTTCTTAAAGATGTTGAGGCATCTCAGGAGGTGCTGCATCTTATACTCGTTCTTGGGTGGGGTGAGATATTCGTTGATGCTGCGCCGGATCTTGAACTCAAAATCCCGGATCGCTACCGGGGCGTGAGCTTGATCTTTGGCGCGTTGGAGCTGTTGAGTCACGGCCGCAATCGAAGATTCGTCCGGCAGCGGTTTTCCCCGGTGACGGATGTAGGCAACGGCGGATTCGGCGGCAATTTCACCAAAGACAAAGGCACCGGTGAGGAATCCTCGCGGTGCGGGGGCCGTATCGCCGGCTGCGTACAATCCCGCAACGGTCGTAGCAGCATTCTCATCGACCTGCAGCCCTGACATGCCGTGACCGCCGCATAGAAACATCTCGCTGGTCGCAAGTTCCAGGTCGCTCTTGCGGAAATTGAGTCCCCGCTCTTCAAGGAATCGCTTGATAATCGGGCGTTCACAGGAAAAGAGCAGTTCCTCGACTTCCTGGATGCGTTCCTCGGGCAGGTGGCTGAGCCGGATGCGCAACGGCCCGGCCGGCGAATTCTGGATCCGATTGACTTCCGAGAGGCTGTAGAACTCGTTCTTGAACAGCTGGTTGCCGGCGGCATCGAGCAGATGAGCCCCCTTCTGCAGCATCATCGCCATGCCGGGGGCCTCGAGATCCTTAAGAAGACAGTAGCAGAGGGTGAATTCCATGCCGGTCAGGCTGGCGCCGGCGCGGTAGCCCAGAAGATAGCCGTCCCCGGTATTGCCGGGATAATCGTAGGTGCCGTAAAGGTTGCCGCTGGGCGGCAGCCCGAAGCGGGCCGTACCGCCGGCAGTGAGGATGACGGCCTTGGCGCTGCACAGGATCCTCTCCCCGGTGCGGACATTGAGCCCAAAAGCGCCCGCGACCGCATCGCCCTCCTTCAACAAGGCAAGCGCCATGGTGCGGTTTTCGACCCGGCACCCCGCACTCAACGCCTTCTTCACCAGAATTTGCTTAAGGTCGGGCTCGGTCATCGAAACGGTGTACCGGCCATAGGGGTGCAGGGTCGTGATGTCGAAATTTCCGTCCTTGCGCGGGAAACAGACCCCCCACTCCATCAGTTTCTGGAGCAACGGGTAGCTTCGTTTGGCAAGGGTGTAGCTCTTGATGTCATCGCAAACCCCATCACAGTAGATGCGATTTGCAGTGACGAAATCCTCAGCCGTGTTGATCCCCGGCACCGTGACCACGTTCAAGGCATCCATGCCCCGCGGGATCGTACCTGAATACTGGAAATCGGACTTTTCAAAGAGAACCACCTTGCCGTCCGGGAACAGTTCCTTGGCCCGGATGGCTGCCATGGACCCTGCGCTTCCTCCGCCGATAATCAGGATGTCCGCCGTGATCTTGGGAATTCCAGTAAGAGCCATTTGCATTCTTCCCCGTCATGCGACAGCTTTGGATCGCCCTGCGTGGTGCAGGATGATTTCCGCGACCTTGGATTGTCGCTCCCTCGTCATTCGCGACGAAATCGCAGTAACAGTGATCGCTGCAATTACGTCCTTATTTACGTTGAAAACCGGAACCCCTATTGAGGTCACTCCCGGCCAAAACAATCCATCGCTCAGCACATACCCCCTTTTTTGGGCCTTCCTGGCGGTTTCACGAATAGTGTCCGCGTCCAAGTGATTGAACGATTTGAAGCGATGAGCGTTGGCATTAACCACTTGCTCGAAATCATCTCGAGGCAAGAACGCAATCAACGCAAGGCTCCCCGCGCCAATACCCAATGGGCGGCTGCTCCCAACATCGAGGGTTAAAGCCCTGATTGGGAACCTACCCTCGATCCGGTCGACGCACATGCAATCGTTGCCCGACCGGATGATCAAGAAGACCGCGTCCTCGGTCTCTTCAGCTATTTTTTCTAGTGTATTGTGGAATTGTTCGCGGATCGCGAACTGGTTTGCGGCCGATCCAAGGTGGTAGAGGGTAATGCCTAGCTTGTACAATTTTGAAACAGGATCAAAAGAGGTCAAGCCTTCCGCCGACAATACCGAGAGGAGCCGCCGAGCCGTAGCGGGATGGAGGTCCAACTCGCGTGCCAGATTGGACAAGCGCGCCCCGCTGGTATTGCTCCGCGCCACTGCCCTGAGCAGCAGGATCGCTCTCTGCAGGCTTTGAGTTCCAGGGAGAGCTTTTGGACTGGCCACTTACAACTCGCATCTGAAGGGAAGGTAGTAATGAAGGCCCCTCAAGGCGCATCCTAATTGTTTCGGCATTCGGAAGTCAATCGGAATTTTAGCATTATATGATTATTTTTTATCATGATGTGATAGACTTAAAAACCGCCGTGCACGACTTCGACATGGAAGTGGTTGGGCATCAAGGCCCATGCATGGCAACCGGTCCGGCTCTCTCCCAGAATGGCGCTCAGCCTCTCGAGGAAATCGTCCCGGTCGCGGTCGTCGCGAAAAATCCTGCGCCGCTCGATGCCTCTCGCGACGATATGGTGCAGTGCTCCCGGTGCGTCCAATCGAGCCTTTCGTGGCACACCGTGCAGATAGCAGGAGGGATGTTCGTTGTTAAACGATAACCCAATGGACGTGCCCTATGCCGACCCCAAAAAAACCGGGGGCCTGGGACGAAATCCCAGGCCCCTTTGATTTTTTTGTTTTCCAACTCCATTTCCAACCCAAGCGCTGGAGTGGCCCGCTGCAGGCGAAACGTCAGCCCTGTTTGGGCGGCGCGTTCAACCCATGCGCGTCAGTCTGAGCGTCACCACTCCCGTG
>JADHED010002005.1_pt1 | contig 15245 bp, 15 predicted proteins | sample 8952041 | NCBI WGS metagenome assembly JADHED01 (sample SAMN16124423, study PRJNA663239) | bioreactor sludge metagenome | isolation source: sludge (control) | place: India:Bengaluru | collected 2018-09-08
CAGATCGACTCCCGCCCACCGCCGTTCGATTACTCTACTGCATAATCCGGGTTTAACAAAGCGCGGAAGGAGGCTGGGGAACAAAGAATGGAGCCTCTTTGCGGGGCCACGGCTGCGTCTGAAGATGAATGGAAGCGGTGAAAATGTAAAAAGGCAAGGCCTGACCCCCTGGGGTGGTGTGGGGGGTTAGGAAAAAAGTTCCTGCCAGGCTTTGGCTGTGTTGACGTGGACTTGCACGACTTTTGAGGTGTCCGGGGTGTAGCCTCCGGCGAGGACCCAGGCGATGGGAATGTCGTGTTTTTTTGCGAAGGAAAAAACGAGGCGGTCTCTTTCCATGAGATCGTCATGGGTCAGGTTGAGCGGAGAATAGGGATCGTCGCGGAGAGGATCGGCTCCGGCTTGATAAAGAAGAATGTCGGGTCTTTCGGGGGTGAGAAGACGGGGAAGGTTCTTCTCGACGAGTTCCAGAAGAAGAGACCGATCCGAGTGGCCGGTGGGGGCCATGGGAACGGAGAAATGGTTCGGACCGTCTTCGTGGCGGCGGATGGACACATCGCGGAAGGCTTTGTTTTCGGCATAGTCGTTGCCGTAGATCGAGAGGGTCCGCATCCAGAGACGTGTGGTGGCGAGGGAAGCGGTGCCGTTGCCGTAGTGGAGATCGAGGTCGAGCACGGCACCGGTGCGGATGGTGCCGGACGAGCGAAGGGCTTCGAGGGTGATGACAAGTCCGTTGAACGTGCAGAATCCTTCCCCGTGATCGGCGAAGGAGTGGTGAAAACCGCTGGCGAGAGCCCCTGAGGAGCCTTCCTTCAAAGCCTGTCGGGCGGCGGCGAGGAGCCCTCCGTTGGTGAGGAGGACGCTGGGAAACAACTCCGGAGACCACGGAAATTTCTGGGATTCGGCCAGTTCGCGCGGCTGACCGGTGCGGATGGCCTTGATATAGCGGGGAGTATGGACACGCCGCAGGTCGGACTCTTCCAGGGGAGCCGGACTGGTGATCCGGATGTCCGGGAGTTCCTCGCAAATTTTCCCGGCAACGAGGGTGAACTTCGAAATCGGCATGATGTGTTTGCCGATTGGCGCGGCGAAGCCGGGGTCGTGGAAAAGAGTCATGTGGCGGTGGGAGGAATGAGCGGGATTTTTTCGTCCGGGGCGGGATAGCCTTCCAGAGAGGCGTGAACGACTTCCATGTCCTTTGCCCGGAATCCGGTGCCGTACATTTTGTAGAGTGAAGTGGCGATGCGCCGGACTTCCGCGCCGGTGACGAATTCTTCCTGCTCGCGGCCCACACGACGGATGATGAGGACGAGGGGAAGGGGGCGGGGACCGCCGTCCCGGTCGATTTCATGGTGGGCGCGAAAATCCGGCTGGAGGTAACCGACCCGGGAAGGGTCGATTTTTTTGCATCCGGCTTTTTCGTAGGCGGTGAGGCGCACCAGGGTGGCCTGGTCGGAGGCATCGGGGTGTTCCATTTCTCCCACGAGAGTGATCGGGGAGTCCGGTGGACGGTTTTGGGAAGCAAGGACACTGCGGGCGGTGGTGACGGGGAGCGCGCGAAGCCATCCGGCAAGTCCGCTGCGGCGCCATTCGGGAGCGACAAGGTTGTGGGAGAGATGAACGACAGCTCCGGGTTCGTTTTCCAGAACAATGGCGGTGTGATCACGGACGGCGGCAAATTTTTCGCCGCTGGTGACAAGCATCATCCGGTATCGCATGGCACAGCCGTTCACAAGCCGGGCGGGATCCCATTGCATTCTCATGCCGAGGACGGAGGCCTGTTCGATCTCGCCGATGGCGCCGAATTCGGCCCAGAGCGCACCAAATGCGGTGTCGAAGAACGGATCTTCCGTGCTGGAGATGCGGTGAAGTTCGACATCCGACCAATCTCGCTGGAGGCTTTTCTGATCGCCCGGCGCAAGGTCGGCGGGATGCATCCAGGGTTGAAGCTTCATCTGGAAAAATCTGGCACGAAGAGGCGGCTTCCGCCACCGGAATGTTCAGACGGCGGGCGCTTCGTGGTGGTGGAATTGGAGTTCGTAGAGATTGCGATAGAGGGTCGAATGGGCGAGCAACTCCTGGTGGGTGCCGGTGGCGGCGATCCGGCCATGATCCATGACGACGATGCAGTCGGATTTCAGGATGGTCGAGAGACGGTGAGCGATGGCGATGGTCGTTCTGCCCTCGGAAAGTCGCTCGAGGGCAAGTTGGATCATGCGCTCGGATTCGGAGTCGAGGGCGGAGGTGGCTTCGTCGAGGAGGAGAACGGGGGCGTTTTTCAGCAGGGCGCGGGCGATGGCCAGACGTTGCTGCTGACCGCCGGAAAGGAGGCAGCCTTTGTCGCCGACGATGGTTTGGTAGCCTTCCGGCTGGGCGAGAATGAAATCGTGCGCAAAGGCAAACTGCGAGGCGGCGACAACTTCCTCTTTCGTGGCATCCAGACGTCCGTAGCGGATATTCTCGTAAATGGTGTCGTGGAAGAGAAAGGTTTCCTGGGTGACGACGCCGATGTGCTCGCGGAGGGACCGCTGGGTGATGTCCCGGATATCGTGCCCATCCACGCGGATGCTTCCTTTCTGCGGATCATAAAAGCGCAGGATGAGCGAAAGCAGCGTGCTTTTTCCGGCCCCGCTGGAGCCGACCAGGGCATACTTCTTTCCGGGTTCGATCGTGAGGGAAATGTCTTCGACGGCGGCCTTGTCGACGCCGTAGGAAAAACTCATGTGATCAAACTCGATGCGGCCGGCGCATTGCTTGAGAACCACGGCGTCCGGCTTGTCGCGGATGTCGGATTCCATCTTCAGCAGGTCGAAGATATTGGTCGCTGAGGCCATGCACTTCTGCATGAGCATCGGGATTTTGCTGAGCGATTTGACCGGGTTGTAAAGCAGGAAGATGCCCGCACAGAGAGCCGCAAATTTTCCGAAACTGATGTGAAAGTAGTAGACGTAGAGCATCGCGAGAACGACGCCGAAAGCCGAAACCGACTCGATGAGCGGTTGCACGATGTCCGTGCTTTTTCGCACGCGCAGGCTGTTGCGGCATTGGATTTCGCTCGATTTGGAGAACTGATCCCCCTGGTATTCCTCGCGGGCGAAAGATTTGATGACGCGAATGCCCGCAAAGGTTTCCTGAAGAATGACGGCCATCTGCCCGGCTTCGTTCTCCTCGGCGCGCCCGGCCTGCCGGACTTTTTTCCCGAAGACCACCACGGGAACGATGCAGATCGGGAAAAGAATGAGGGTGGTGAAACTGAACTTCCAATCGATGTTCACCAGCACGACCACGCCGGTGATGACGGCGATGGGGTCCTTGACGATGTCGCCCGCGATGGACGTGAGGGCATTTTGTGCCATGCGGGTGTCGTTGAGGACCCGGGAGATGAGTTTGCCGGATTTCGAGCGGTTGAAGAAACCGAGCGATTGCGACATGAGGTGGGAAAAAAGCTGGGTGCGGATATCCCGGAGGACGCGCAGACTGACCCAGGCGAGACAGTAGGAGTTGAGATAGGAAAAAATTCCCCGGGCCACCATGACGGCGGGAATGAGCATGCTGATCCAGAAGACATTCTCGATGCCGGGGCCGGAGTCCGTGGAGGAGGTGAGGATCTTGCCGGGATCTATGGACTGTCCGGCCGGCATGATGACGTCGCTGGCCTTTTTGATAACGAGAGGAATAACTCCGTTGAGGACGCCCGCAAGGATGCCAAAAGCGAGTCCCATGGCAAAGCGTTGCTTGTAAGGTTTGAGATACTCGGCGAGCCGGAGATAGGGGGCCCAGAAAGCGCGAAGGAGTTTGAAGAAAGGCAGTTTTTGTTTGGCCATGACGGGCGACGGGAAAATAAGGAATGAGGAATGTTTCTACCGGAAGATTTCTCCCTGGAACTGTGAAAAATACCACTCGGTCCATTCCCGTCCACCGAAGAGCCAGAGGGCGGCACCGAGGGCGAGGTAGGGACCGAAGGGGAGGACTGTGCGGGCTTTGCCTCTGGTGATGAGAATGCCGGTGATGCCGGCCGCACAGCCGATGATCGAGGAGGCAAAGATGGTGAAGAGCACGGCCTGCCAGCCGAGGAAAGCCCCGATGCAGGCGAGGAATTTCACGTCACCGAATCCCATGGCCTCACGGGGGATGACGACGGACTCGAGATGACCGTCGATGCGGTCGATGTGATCCAATTGGAGGGTTTCGCTGCCGATGGTGACGCGGTCGTAGTGGAAGCGAAGCGGGCCGTCGGCGAGAGGGCGTCCGTCACAGAGAACCGCTCCGGCGGGGTGAAGGACGAGGACATCGCTCTCACGGCTGAAGATGTCTTCCCATCGGTGGATTTCCCCGCCGACATGGAGATCCGCCCGGTCGCCATCGCGGATCCATTGGAATTCCTGCGCGGCTTCAAAAACATGCTTTTTTTTCCCAAAGGCGAGTTTGCCCCCCTCGACGACGAGCCAGAGGAGTCCCGCACCGAGCACGGCTCCCGCCAGGGAGAGTCCTCCGGAAACAAGCCGGGAGGAAGTGTCCATGAGCTCCGGCACGGCGAGGGCACAGAGGATCCCGACAACCGTGCCGCCGAGGGTGATCTCGTCGGGAATGATGAAGTGCTCGATGTCAATGAAAGTGGCGGCAATGAGCAGGGAGAGAAAAATCCAATAGGCCGGGGCGAGTGGAAGTTCGTAGCGGAACCACAGGGCGAGGAAGCAGGCGGCGGTGAGAACTTCCACCAGCACGTAGCGCGGGGAAATCTTCGTGCCACAGCCCGAACAATTGCCCCAGAGCATCGTCCAACTCACGACCGGGATGTTTTCATACCACGGGATAAGCTTGTTGCAGGCGGGGCAGAACGAGCGCTTGGGATTGCGGAGACTGATGCCCCGCGGCATCCGGTGGATGCAGGCGTTGAGGAACGATCCGACGATCGCTCCCAGCACCGCGGAGAATGCCGCGAGGACTGTGGTCATTCTTTCTCCAACTCCGGCTCGACAAGTTCGCAGAGGACGTGCAGGAGAAATTTCTGGGCTTCCTGGATTCGAGCGGTGACCGTGCCGGGGACGAGGATTTCGATGTCGGCCGCGCCCTTGGTGAATCCGCCGCCCTTGCCGAGGAAGACGATGGTTTTCATTTCCAACCGCCGGGCTTCTTCGATGGCGGAGAGCACATTCCGGGATTTTCCGCTGGTGGTGAGGGCGATGAGAACGTCGCCTTTTCTTCCATAGGCGCGGACTTGCCGGGAAAAAATGTCCTGAAAGGCGTAGTCATTGCCGATGGCCGTAAGGAGACCGCCATCTGCGGAGAGGGCGATGCCGGGGTAGGGGCGGCGGTCGCCTTGGAAACGACAGGTGAACTCGGTGGCGATATGGGCACTGTCGGCGGCGCTTCCGCCATTTCCGCAGAAGAGCAACTTCCCTCCGGCCTTGAGACAGGAGAGCACGGTGCCGGCAGCGGTCGTGATCTGAGGTTCCAGTGCATCGAGAGCCTGGAAAGTCTCCACGGCGTCATGGAGGGATTGGGAGAAAGGGGTTACTGCTTTGGTGGATTTGGACATAAACGGGGATCGGTGGTGACGAGCTCCTTGAGGACCGGCCATTCGGTCATGTCCATCGAGGTGAAGAGGTGCAGGTAAACCATCACGGCACTTGGCGGAAACTTGGAAAAAAGCTGTTCGACGGCGGCTTGGATTTCCTGTTCCGGGGGTTCCGGCGGCAGAGTTTCGAGAAGCCCTTTGCCATCGTGGGGGATTTTCAGGGAGTCGAGAAACTGACAGACCATTTCGCCGTGGGCTCCAAGGATCCAGGATTGGAGGATCTCGATGGAGATGTCGGCATTGGCCGGTTTGCCCAAGGCTTCGGCCATCCAGGCATTGCGTTCCCCGCGGGGTTTGCGCTCCACAAAGACCGGGCGGAGCTTGCGGCGCGTGGCCAGCAACCCGGCGCAGGTTTTATGGGCGGCACGGTCGTTTTCCAACAGCCAATCCAAAACCCCCGCAGCTTCCCCGGACGGAAGCCGGGCGAACAATTCGTTAGCAGTCATGAACGGAACACCCTAGCAGAAAGGGCGGCGGACCAGTCAAGCTTGTCGCCATAATTGACACTTGTGGGCAAACGCGCTTTGATCCCGCGGATGACAAGATTTTCCGCCCTCCTTTGCCTCGCGCTGGCGCTGGCCGGTTGCTCGACGCCGGAGGGGCCCGCCAACAAACTTGAGAAAGCGAATGTGCTGCCGCTGGCACTGGACGACTCCTACCAGTTCCGCAAAGTCCAGCAGACCACCTACGACAACACGAGTGTTCCGCCAACGACACTCAGCGAGGCGGCGAATTTCGAGCGTGCGCGCAACTATTGGGGGGCGATCACGAGCCGGGAACTCGCCCAGCGCAACGGCAATTACTACAAGTTTTTCTGGAGGGCGAGGAACACTTCGGACGTCACGGTGCGCCTGGAATATCGACAGGCAGGGCTCTCGAACTACGTGATGGCGAAGGAACGGTATTATCCCGGGGTGCGGGGATCGAAGAAATCCGAATTTGATGTGACCGGGGATGAATTTTTGGAGAACGGGCGGGTGACTGCCTGGAGGGTTCTTTTGATTGTGGATGGAAAAATCGTGGCATTCCGCCAGTCCTTCATGTGGAACTAGCAGGATTTGACACCGCCGTCCGCAAGGGGCAAGTTCTTCGCAGGTCATTGTGAGCACACTTTCATCGGTTCTTGTCGGCAGTCTTGGGCGCACGGTCTGGCTCAAAGTGAATGGTCGCGGGACATTCCAGAACAGTCCCGGAGTGAAGGAGTTTGTGAAGCAGATGATCCAGCGTGGGCACCGGGATTTTGTCGTGGATTTGGGAGCCTGTGAGTTGATGGATTCGACTTTCATGGGAACCCTTGCCGGGGTGGCCCTGCGGCTCCGGGAGATTGGCCAGGGGGGGCTCAAGGCGGTGAATGTCAATGTCCGGAACGCCTCCCTGCTGGAAAATCTCGGATTGGACCAGCTTTTCACAGTGGAAACCGGGCCGGGGGAAACGGCCCCTGCGACATTGAAACAGGCGGAAAATATCGCTGCCGGAGAGGAAGCAAAGGAAACTGTTTTGGAAGCGCATGAAGCCCTGATCGAGGCGGATGCCCAGAATGCGGTGAAATTCAAGGATGTTGTGGAATACCTGCGCCAGGAGCTTGCGCAGGAAAACCGAACGGATGATTGACGCGGATCAGTCTTGATCCCGCGGGCAACGTTTCGGATAGTCCTCTCTCAGGCCTCATGTGGACCTATATCTATTTTGCCATGTTCTTCGGAACATTTGTCGCCCTTTTGGTGGTGCTGAATGCCTTCACCAAAAAAGTGAGCGAGTTGGAACGTCAGCGGGCGGAGATCGAAGTCGAGGAAGACCGGGTTTTTGACTTTTTGCACGGTCTGGGGGAGGCTTTTTCCGAGGGCGTCCGCAGTTCGGAGCTGCACCGGCTCATTGTGGAGAGTGCCGTGCGGATTCTTGATGCGCAGGGGGGAGCCCTTTACCTCGCGGACAAGAATGATGGGACGTTGTCGCCCGCTTTTATTTCCAAGGGATGCCCTCCGATGGTGGATGTGCCCCGTCACATTTTGGAGCAGGCTGCCGTGACGTCCGTGGCGTTGGAAAGTTATCTGCGTCTGCATCCGGTCCGACGCGGTGAGGGGATCATTGGGAAATGCTGGGAGAATGGTCAGTCGCGGGTGATCGAGGATACGGAAGGGGAGGGACTGGAAGGCGGAGTGCAGTCGGCTTTGGTTGGTCCGTTGATTTATCGCCGGAAGATTCTTGGGGTGCTGGGGTTGGCGAACGGACCGATGAGCACACCCTTCGGTGTGGCGGATTTGAAGGTTTTCAAGGCCATTGCCGAGCAGGGGGCTTTTGCTCTCTACAATGAGGTTGTTTATCTGGAGGCCGGAGAGAAAAAGCGGATGGACCATGATCTGGAGATTGCCCGGGAAATCCAGGGCATTCTGCTTCCGTCTTCCTCCCCTGTGATTCCCGGGTTTCAATTGAGCGGGGTGAATATTCCCGCACGACAGGTCAGCGGAGATTACTTCGACTACATCCGGATGGATCCTTCGCGGATGGGGGTTGCCATTGCGGATGTCTCCGGAAAAGGAGTTCCTGCTTCATTGATCATGGCGATGTGCCGGAGTGTTCTCCGAAGCGAGGCGGTGAACAAGACCTCGGCTTCCGATGTGTTGCGGCGGGTCAACCACCAGCTTTATCCGGACATCAAGGAGGACATGTTCATCAGCATGGCCTATCTGATTCTTGATGCCGACGGACGCCAGGTGACGCTGGCCCGTGCCGGGCACGACGCGCCTCTTCTTTACCGGGCCGCCACCAAGGAGGTTGAAAAACTGACGCCCAAGGGGATGGCGCTTGGGATTGACAGTGGAGAGGTCTTCAATAGAGTGTGCGCCGACTTCAGCTTCACGCTGGAGGTGGGGGATTGCATCCTGCTCTACACCGACGGTGCCACGGAGGCGCTTGATCAGGAAGGCATGGAATACGGCCTCCCGCGTTTGGTCCAGGGCCTGCAGGCGAGTGCGCCGCACGGTGCGGACAGCGTGGTGAGGTATGTGGCCGAGGATGTGAAGAATTTCGTCGGCAGCCATCCCCAACACGACGACATCACGCTTATTGCCATTGCCAAGACATGAAACATTCCGAAACCAAACCTGCCGGGGAAGAAACCCCGGAAACTTCCCAACCGGAGACTCCCGCCGCCGGAGAAACCGTTGATTTTCAGGCTGAAGCCGCCCGTTTCAAGGATCTGGCCCTGCGTGCCCAGGCCGATCTCGACAACTACCGCAAGCGGGCGGTTCGGGAAAAAGAAGAATCCATCCGTTATGCAAATGTTTCGCTTCTGGAAAAGTTGCTGCCGGTGCTGGACAATTTCGAACTGGGATTGGAAGCCGCCCGCACGGCTCCCGACGCGGCGTCCATCGTGCAGGGAATGGCGATGGTGCAGAAGCAATTGCAGGATTTTCTGAAGGACAACGGGGTGGAGTCTGTCACTGCCGAAGGCGAGGTCTTTGATCCCGCCCGTCACGAGGCGGTTGCGCAGGAACACAGCCCGGAGGTTCCGGAAGGACATGTGGTGCGCCAGATTCGCAAGGGTTACAAACTCCGGGACCGTCTGCTTCGCGCCTCCAGTGTCACGGTGTCCAAGGGTGCTGCGGAATGAGTCGGACGAAGCGCGATTATTACGAAGTTCTCGGGGTCGGGCGTTCTTCCACAGAGGAGGAAATCAAAAAAGCCTACCGCAAGCTCGCGGTGAAATATCATCCGGACAAAAACCCCGGCGATCACGAGGCAGAGGACCGTTTCAAGGAGTTGGGCGAAGCGTATGACGTGCTCATGGATCCGCAGAAACGTGGAGCCTATGATCGTTATGGACATGCGGCCTTTCAGCAGGGAGGAGGCATGGGCGGGGCCGGAGGATTCCATGATCCGTTCGATCTCTTCCGCGAAGTGTTCGGAGCCGGCGGCGGATCGGGAGGGATTTTTGACCATTTTTTTGGAGGCGGTGGAGGAGACACCTCCGGACGCCAGCGCGGGTCGGACTTGCGTTACGACATGCAGATCACGCTCGAGGAAGCCGCATTCGGAGCCGAGAAGGAAATTGAGATCCGCAAACTCGATTCCTGCGTTTCCTGAGAGGGATCGGGCGCGCAGAAAGGCTCGAAAGCCGTGACTTGTCCGACTTGCCGGGGACGTGGGCAGGTTGTTGCCTCCCGGGGATTTTTTCAAGTGGCCCAAACCTGTCCGCAGTGTCATGGAAGCGGCCAGATCATCGAGAAACCCTGCAAGAGCTGCCATGGCGAGGGAAGAGTTGAGAAGACTTCACGGGTGAAGATCAAGGTTCCCGCGGGCATCGACAGTGATTCGCGCTTGCGGAGTTCCGGTGGCGGGGAAGCCGGGCTGCGCGGGGGACCTGCCGGTGATCTTTATGTGGTTCTCCACATCAAGGAGCATGATGTCTTTGTGCGCGAGGGGATGGATCTTCGCTGCGAAGTTCCGCTGCCGTTCACCACGGCCGCGCTGGGCGGGGAAATCCGGGTGCCGACCCTCCAGGGGGCGGTGAATCTGAAAATTCCAGCCGGCACGCAGAGTGGCGCGGTCTTCCGGATTCGCGGGCATGGGATGCCGGCACTTCAAAGCGCGGCACGCGGGGACATCCTGACCCATGTGCAGGTGGAGGTGCCTTCGCGTCTCAATCACGAACAGCGGGAGGCGCTGATGAAATTCTCCGAATTGTGCGGAGAGGACAACAGTCCGATTCACAAAAGCTTTTACGAACGACTCAAGGATTTCTTTGCCTGATCAGACTTCCGGTTTGGGGGTCGTTCCGATCCAGGCCGCGAGGTGCACATCGCGCACGCTCACGCCGGCCTGTTCGGCGACCGCCCGGCAGGATTCGAACTCCGGGGCGGCCTGGACAAGGTCTTCTCCCAGGAAGCCGAGTTTGATCCGGACCGGACCGTAGGGAGTCTCAACATCGCGAAATTCGCGACGGAGTTTGTAACGTCGGGCCGTGTGGACACGGACGCCAAACGCGCTGGTTTCCGTGAGGAGAATCCGGGAGAGATCGTCGGTTTTTTCCGGTTGGCAAAGCACGGTCAGCACAAAGCCGGGCCGGTTCTTTTTCATCTGGGCCGGGGTGAAAAAGACATCGAGCGCACCGGCCTGGAAGAGCTTCTGCATGGCGGCGGCGGCCAGCTCGGGGGTGATGTCATCGAGGTTGGTCTCAATCTGGGAAATCTCGTCTGTCTCCGATGTTTCAGGGTCGCCGGAGAGGCCGAGAACCGCACGGAGAACATTCGGACGCGGAGGGGTGTCCCTGGTGCCGAGCCCGTAGCCGGTGCGCTCGATCTGCATTTCTCCCATCGGTCCGAAGCGTTCGCAGAATTCCGCCAGAAGAGCCGCCCCGGTCGGGGTGATGAATTCCGTTTCCTCCGCGACTTGTCGGAGCGGGATGCCGGTGAGAATTTCGAGGGTTGCGGGAGCCGGAAGCGGAAAACGTCCGTGGGCACAGGGAATCCATCCGGAGCCCTCGACGGGAATTGCCGCTTCGACACGCAGTGGACCCAGCGCATGAAGCCCCGCGCAGGCGGCCACGATATCCGCGATGGAATCTGCGGCTCCCACTTCATGAAAGCCCACCTCATCCACGGGAACGCCATGGATTTTTCCCTCGGCCACGGCGATCCGGTGAAAGACCGAGAGCACCCGGGATTTGACTGTTGCTTCCAGCGAGGAAGTTTCGATGATCCGGCGGATTTCACGATAGTCCCTTCCATGGACATGCGCATGGTGTTCGTGGTCGTGATGTTCATGATGCGGCCCATGATGATGGGCATGGGCATGAACAGCGAATTTGACCCCGGAGATGTGCTGTTTCGCTCCCCGGTGAAAATGGGCGTGGATTTCGTCTCCCAGCCCCAAAGCGGCAATCGCCCTGTGAAAAACATCCTCATCCACACCAAGGTCGCGAAGGGCGCCGACTGTCATGTCGCCGCTGATTCCGGAAAAACAATCAAAGTAAAGAATTCGCATGGAAATTTTCTGGATGGAATCTAGTCTGAGCCCCCCGATGTTCTCACACCTTGCAACGATGCGCAATCTTGCCGCGCTCCTTATGGGATTCGCGCTGGTGCAGCACGCTGCCGCAGTGACATTTGAAGAACTCAATTCCGCCTTTGGAATTCCTGTCTGGACGGATGACAATCTTTGGGACGATGAGGCCGGGGTTGTTGCGGAAAGGTTGAAATGGCGGCAGGAATCGCAAACCTCGACGGACTCCAGCTATCGCAGATATCCCGGACCGTCCGAGGTGGTTCTCGGCTCCAGACCTTACTCGCTGGCACTCTATGGAGAAAAGGGAACCGTTTCCCGCCTTTCCCTGATGTTTGCCAACAAGGGGGATGCTGTGGATGCAGACGTTGTTCCGGGCGATGCCAAAGCGGCCCGCAAATTTAGAAAGGAAGCCAAGGGGTACAAGGCGGCCATCCAAAAGGACTCCGATACCATCACCTCCATTCTGACCGCCCTGCTTGGTCCTCCGGTCACAGACAAGTTCGGGCAGGGAAGTCAGACGCGGGAATCTGTCAAGCGATGGGATTGGGGTGGTCATGCCATTCTCCTGGCTTCCCCGCGCGACGAATATGTTGCCTTGCGGATTCTTCCTGTGGAGGTGGCCGATGCCCAGGGGAAATCCAGAATTCCGGATGCCGAGTTGCGCGACCGGCTTCTCGCCCGGGTGGAAAAACGACCGAACGGGGATGTGATCCTGAAGGACATGCCCATGGTTGACCAGGGGCCCAAAGGCTATTGTGTGCCGGCCACATGGGAGCGGGTGATGAGTTATATGGCCATCCCCGCGGACATGTATGTTTTGGCGATGGCCGGGAATACGGATGCCGGAGGAGGCACAAATGTCGCCGCCATTGTCAATGGAGCCCGTGAAGCTGTCACCCGCGGAGGTCGGCGACTGGATCCGGAGAGCGGCAAGGTTTCCGTCCGCACGGTCCAGAAATACATCAACCGGGGATTGCCACTCATGTGGACCATGTATTCGATGGATTCCGTGAACAGGGAACTGAACTCCCGTATGAACCAGCGTGCCACCATGACCGATCCCGTGGCCTGGGACAAATCGCTTGATCCCGTTCGCAAAGCCGCAAAGAAGATTCCCACCGACATCAACCAGGGCCACATGTGCATGATCATTGGTTACAACGAGCAAACGGGGGAAATCGCGGTTTCCGATTCGTGGGGACCGCAATTCGCGGAACGCTGGATGACCGAGGAGGAAGCCAATGCGGTCAGCCAGGGACAACTGATGGTGATCAACTTTTGAATTTATCAAAAAAATGACGGATTTTGAAATCGGGGACGCCCTGTCCCTTTACAACGTGGATCGCTGGGGTGGGGGATACTTCGGCATCAATGACGTCGGCCATGTGGTCGTCAAACCCAAGCGCAATGGCGAACAGATCGACCTCATGGAGATCGTCCGGGAAGCCCGCTCGCGTTCACTCCACTTTCCGCTCGTGGTTCGCTTCCACGATCTTTTGCGGGACCGGGTGGAGATCATCAATGCGGCTTTTGCGGAAGCCATTGCGGAGATGGGGTATGGGGGCGTGTATCGCGGGGTCTTCCCCATCAAGGTGAACCAACTTCGCGAGGTGGTGGAGGAAATCATGGATGCCGGTGTGCCGTGGCATTTTGGGATCGAGGCAGGCAGCAAGCCGGAGCTTCTGGCGGCCCTCTCGTTGCATTCCGATCCCGACAGCCTTGTCATTTGCAACGGCTACAAGGACACCAGTTTCATTCGCAATGCCCTTCTGGGACGGAAGCTGGGGAAAAAAGTCATTCTGGTCGTGGAGAAGCTGGAAGAGTTGGTCCATGTCCTCCGTGTCTCGAAGGAGATGGCTGTGGAACCGATGATCGGTCTGCGGGTGAGGCTTCTTTCCAAAGGGGCCGGCAAGTGGGCGACCAGTGGCGGGGAAAACGCCAAGTTCGGCCTTTCCACAGCGGATCTTGTCGAGGCCAGCGACATGCTCCATGCGGCGGGACTCGCCCACTGTCTCAACCTTGTTCACTTCCATGTCGGTTCGCAGGTTCCCGACATCCGGACGATCAAGCGGGCCACGCGTGAAGCCGCCCGGTTTTATGCCAAACTTTCCAAGATGGGGCACGCACTCGGGTATCTCGATGTGGGCGGCGGTCTCGGGGTGGACTATGACGGCTCGCGGACCACATTCGACAGCTCGACAAATTACTCCCTCAACGAATATGCGCGTGACATCGTTTATACCGTGATGGAGGTCTGCGACTCGGAATCCGTGCCGCATCCCACTCTTGTCAGTGAAAGCGGACGGGCTCTGGTTGCCCACCACTCGGTGCTCATCGTCGAGACCTTCGGTTCCATCGAGAAAAACAACCGCAGCGAGCCGGTCGTCCCGGCTCCCGACGATCCCCAGATCGTTCATGACATTCTCGAGATCCGGAACGACTTCAATCGCAAGAACCGTCTCGAAAATTTGCATGATGCGCAGGAAATCCGCGAACGTGCCCAGTCGATGTTCGATCTGGGAATGCTCGACCTCCGTGCGAAAGCCCGTATCGAGACGATCTATTGGCAGATTGCGGAATCCATCGTCGAGATCTTCCGCAACATGCGTTATATTCCCGAGGAGGTGAAGGAAATGGAAGTGGCCCTGGGCGATCAGTACCTGTGCAACTTCTCCGTCTTCCAATCCCTTCTCGACCACTGGGCACTCGGGCAACTGTTTCCGGTGATGCCCATCCACCGGCTCAATGAACTTCCCGACCGCAATGCCACGCTGGTGGACATCACCTGCGATTCGGACGGCAAGGTTGCGAAATTTGTGGATTTGCAGGACGTCAAGGAAACCCTGCCGCTTCACCGCTGGAAATCGGGCGAACCCTACTACATCGGATTTTTTCTGGCCGGAGCCTATCAGGACATCATGGGCGATCTGCACAACCTTTTCGGACGGGTGAACGAGATGCACATCTACCTCGATGAGGATGAGGATTCCGGTTACTACGTGGAAGAAGTTTTGCACGGAAGCACGGTTGGACAGGTGCTTTCCCTCACCCAGTGGGATGTCAACGAACTCGCACGCCGGATGAAGGCCCAGACCGATGCGGCCATCAAATCCGACCGCCTCAAGCCCAGCGAAGCCATGCGGCTCCTCGATGACTACGAAAAGAGTCTCACTTTGTACACTTATCTCGACTTCGAGGATCAACACCACGGAGGAGAGCAAAGTTCCGAAGGGAAATCGCGTCGTCCCGTTTGACAGGCTCTGTGGGGGAGAGAAGATATTTGTCGGTGGGAGAAGGATTTTTCATTTCCCATTTGACGCCATCGTCCATTTGCTGTTGTATTTTCCGTCCCGTGCCAAGCAGCCGTAGCTCAATTGGATAGAGCATCTGACTACGGATCAGAAGGTTAAAGGTTCGAGTCCTTTCGGCTGCACCACTTCTTCATACATAGTGGCTCTTCCCAAAAAGTGAGAGGAAACCCTTGGCAATGCCGCTGTGTTTTGTGAAGTGACCAGAGCCGGGCTTCCATCATTTCCGCTGGTTGATGGGGATTGTGGAAAAGACTTCGCTTCGAGCCTGTTTCCCGGCATTTACAGACGACAAACCCTGTGCTAGAGCATATTAAATAATATTGTAGCCGTTTGAATTTGTGTGTAGAGTGTCAGAC
>JADHED010002003.1_pt1 | contig 15244 bp, 12 predicted proteins | sample 8952041 | NCBI WGS metagenome assembly JADHED01 (sample SAMN16124423, study PRJNA663239) | bioreactor sludge metagenome | isolation source: sludge (control) | place: India:Bengaluru | collected 2018-09-08
GCCGCTCGTGGATCGCCTGCTGGCCCCGGACCGCGTCGCGCGCCGCGGCCTGTTCGTGCCAGACCGCGTGACGCAGTTGGTGCGCCAGCACCGCGAGGGGCGCGAGAACCACGCGCACCTGCTGTTCTGCCTGATGGTGTTCGAGCGGTGGGCGGAAGCGGTGCTGGACGCGTAGGGGCTGTCGTGACGGCCGACGTCGGTCGGCCGCGCCCCGGGGTCTGACGACCCCGGGCTCCAGCCCGGACTTTCGGCCGCAAAGAACGCCGTGACGCAGCCGCGGGTCTGAAGACCCGCGGGCCCACGATGCTGTGACGTAGCCGCGGGTCTTCAGACCCGCGGTGCGCCGCGGTGACCCGCGGGCCAGGACGTCGAAACCCCAGACGGTCCGGTTCAACTGGCCGCTGTCGGGACCGGCCCGGGACGGCCCTCACTGGCCCAGAGCCGCCCTACGCGCCGTCGGGAAGCGCGTCGAAGTCCATCTGCTCGCCGCGGCTGCGGCGGAAGAGGAACACCAGGCCGCCGCTGAGCGAGAAGAACATGATGAGCGCGGCGCTCAGCAGCGACAGCGCGATCGCGGCGTCCGTGGGCAGGCCGAGCCGCGCGAAGAAGAACGTGAACACCGCCTCGCGCACGCCGAAGCCGTTCACCGACACCGGCGCCATTTGCAGCACCAGGCTCACCGGCACGATCACCAGCCCCATCGTCAGCGACAGCGACACGCCGATCGCCTGGGCAATCGCCAGATGATAGACGACGAGCAGGGTCTGCACCGCCAGCGCGCCGAGGATGGCCTGGGTGATGCGCCCGGGGTGCTCGGCCATCTGCTCGACCGCGCGCAGGAAGCGGTCCACGCGGGTCCCGACGAGTTCCGGGTGCAGGGCGCCGATGGGGGCCAGGATGCGCGCCAGGAGCCTGGGCCGGTAGAGCGTCGGCAGGCCGGCCACGACGCTGCCGAACGCCGCCAGCCACACGTAGTCGCGCGCGGGCACGGCGATGCCTTCCGCCGTGGCGATCCAGGCCCCCGCGGCCGCCACCACCAGCAGGGCCGCCAGCCCGATCGCGCGATCCACCAGCACGACGGCCGCCGCCACGGTCCGCGACCCGGTGAGCGGCACCGAGTCGGCCACGCGCACCACGTCACCGCCGATGTTGCTGGGCAGGAAGTTGTTGAAGAACAGGGCCACCAGCCACGAGTTCGTCAGCCGGCTCACCGGGGCGGGGGTGCCGATCGCCTCGAGCAGGAGCCGCCACCGCCACGCGCTGATCAGCACCATGCCCCCGAACAGGGCCAGCGCGATGAGCAGCCACACCGGGTTGGCCGCGCGTGCGCGCGCCACCACGTCGGTGAGGTCGGTGTGCTGGAAGAGCCAGTAGAGGATGCCGGCGCTGATCCCCAGTTTGAGAGCGAAGCCGGCGACGCGACGGAGGGGCGAGTGCGGTGCAGCCATCAAACGGAACCGGCCGAAGGGGAGTAGGCAACTACTGCGCTTCGGCCGGACCGACGGAGGTTATCAAAACATCACGCGCGGGTGCAAGACCCGGGCGAAGACAAGGCGAATCCCCGGCGTCGGTCCACGTGTCGCATGCCGGCCCGCCTCCGCCACCAAAAGCAACGGGCCGGGAACCCGAAGGTCCCCGGCCCGTCGCTCCTCCGACTCGCGCCGCAATCAGGCGCTCAGGGCAACTAGGCCTCGGGCCCCAAGGTGCCCCAGGGCCCAAGGCGCAAGGCGCAAGGCCTCCTAGAACCGCCCCGCCGTCGTCCAGCGGCCCACGGTGCCGCCGCTGCGCGTGGCGTTGGTCTGGTCCTGCCAGTTCGGCCCAGGGTTGCCGGCGTCCGGGCAGTGGTTGCCGATGACGTCGATGATGTAGACGCGGAGGTCGCCTTCCATCTCCTCGCCCTCGGGGCCGTAGAAGTAGGTGACGATGTCGTCGGAGATGCCCTCGCCGCCGCGCTTGTAGTTCAGGCCCCACCGGTTGGTGCCGGTCGTCTCACGGAGGCGCCGGACCAACTCCACGATGAAGTTGATGTTCCCGCCCCGCTTCACGCAGGAGCCGATGAGGAAGTCCCGACGCTCGATCGCGAGCTGGTTCACCAGGCCGAAGAAGTTCAGCGGCAGCGTGCCGGTCCTCGTCGGACCGCTGCACATGGACCGGTAGATGGCCGTGGCCGGCGCGCCAGCCTTCGGGTCGGGGATGGTGCAGAACTCCGCGACGGACGGGCCGCGGGCCTGCGTGCCCGAGGTGGGAGGCGGCGGAGGCGGCGGGGGAGGCGGCGGCGCTTCGTAGGTGAACGCGTTGGCGAGCGTCGCCGTGTTGCCGAGCGTCGTCACCGTGATGTCCACCGTGCGGGCCGTCGAGCCGGGCGTGCGCGCGATGATCGTCTCCGCGTCGGCAACCAGGAGGCCCGCCGCGGGCACGCCGCCGAAGCGCACCGTGCTCGACTTCACGAAGCCCGTGCCCTTGATGGTGACGTCGGTGCCGCCGTTGGTGGTGCCGACGTTGGGTGACGCCGACGTGACGGTGGCCGCCTGCGGCCCCTGCAGGCCCGTGAAGTCGAGCGCGTTCGGCCAGGGCACGCCGGCGCTTGCGTGGCCGCCGTAGTAGCCCGTGCCCCAGTACACCGCCCGTTCCATCACCACCGGCTGGTTGGACGAGAAGAACGCGGCGAACCGGCGGTTGCTCAGCTCGGGGAACGTGCCCGTGTTGATGGTGCCGCGGCTGTTCGCACCGACGTTGACGGTCTTCTGTACGCCACGGCCGTCCTCGAACAGGAACGTCGCGGTGATGGTGGCGGCGGCGTCGTTGGCGTTGCTGACGAGGTAGTAGGTGTCGTAGTCGATGCCGTTGAAGCGGTCTTCCTGGCCGTCGGCGAAGGCCCACTGCGTGGCGGCGGCGGGCACGCCCGAGACGACGTGGCCCTCGCGCAGGTCGCGGCCCCAGTACATCACGCGCTCGGCAGCGATCTGCACGCCGCCGCGCGACTTCGCCACGATCGAGAAGGGCTTGTCCTTCGCGCGGCTCGTGTCGTAGTTCACCCACACGGTGCCGCGGGAGTTGGCGGGCAGGGGCTTCGAGACGACTTCCGGAGCGCCGTCCTCGAGGAAGAACGTGACGTCCACGGTGGTGTCGGTGGTGGTCGGGTTCGCCAGCAGCAGGAACGTGAGGAAGCCGCCCACCTTGCCGCCCTCGGCGAAGCCCTCGGCGAAGCGCCACGTGTCGCTCAGCTGCGAGATGCCCGCGGCGTTGGTGCCGCCCGGATTCAGCCCGCCCGCGAAGATGCCGCCCCAGTAGATGGCGCGCTCCACGATGATGTTGCCGCCCGGGGTCTTCGACGTGACCTTGGTCGAGAAGGCGCGGTTGAGGAACTTCCCGCCGACGTCCCAGCGGAACGCGATGGTGCCGCGGCTGTTGGCGCCGATGGTCTTCTCCAGCGTGTCGCGGATCCCATCGTCACCGAGCAGGGCCACCTCGACGGTGACGTCGAAGGCGTTGGGATTCTGGATCAGGAGGTACTGGTCGAAGATCGGGTTCGTGATGCCCTCGGCCAGGAACCACTCGGCCTTCGGCTCGAGCACGCCGGTGGTGTTGTGGCCGCCGAGCCGCCGGGTGGCGCCGCCCCAGTACATCGACCGCTCCACCACGATCGGCACGTCGCTCGTGATGACGGCCGACACCGAGAAGGCCACCTCGTCCTGGTGGGCGCGGATGGTCTTGCGCCCGAACTTCTCGACCGTGTAGTTCACCAGCTTCCCGGGCCCCGTCGGCAGCAGGTACTGCACCTGCACGTTGGCGACGGCGTTGTTCGGGTTGCCGATGAGGATTTCCTGCTCGAACAGGGCCGTGGATCCCTCGGCGAGGTACCACGTGCGATAGTCCTGGGCCGAGGCGAGCCCGGGCAGCGCCAGCGCGAGACACAGCGCGGCAACGAGGCGAACGGAGTGGAGCATCAGGAACCGTCCTCTAGCGTGAAACGTTGATCGGCGCCCGCGCCAGCCCCTCGGGGCCGGCAGGGCGAACCTCTGCTGGGGAGTCGGGTGACCGGGCGAGACGCACGCTGGGCTCGTACGCAGGAATGTCCCGAAATGTCACACCGATCCCGGATTCTATCGGAGTCGTTGGACCTGGCGCAACGAGGAATGGTTGGGGAGGCGACGCGTGGAGGCGGGCCGGGCCCCTACGACGTCGCCGAAGCCACCGGCGCGTAGTACTCGGCGAGCGCCGAGACCTCGCGGGCGGCGCGGGTGGCGTCCCACCCCAGCTCGCCGGCCATCACGCTGGCGGCCGCCGCGGCCGCGGCCGGGCCGGGATGCCCGGCCGAGCCGGCTTCCGTGCGCCTGACCAGGGCATCGCACAGGGTCAGCGCCAGTTCGCGACGCGTGGCGTGGCGCACCTCGGCGCGGGTCACGGGGCAGGTGGGCGACAGCCGGGTGGCGCCCTCCGGCTCCCGCAACAGGGCGAGCACCTCGTCCACGCGGCTGCCGTAGCTCCGCACCAGCCGCGCCGCGTCGGCGGGCGACGCCTCGGCCCACGACTCGCGCACGCGTCGTTCGAGCGCGGCGGCGTCCTCGAACTCCCCTCCGGCGAGCGGGGTGGCAGCGGTGCGGCAGGGCGGGCCGGTGCGTCCCACCTGCGCCAGGGCGAGGTCCACGGCCTGCTCCGCCGTGTGGCGGGCCGTGGTGTAGCGGACGCCGATCACCGTGACGAGCCCGCCGACCCCCTCCGGCCGGTGGTCGCGGACCACGCTCTGCTTGGCGAGCTGGACGTGCGGATCGCTCGAGGGCACGGAGGGCAGCAGGCCCCAGTGCACGAGCGTGACCTCGTCCATCGACACCGGCGCCCCGGGGAACGCCCGGTTCACGTCGTGCAGCAGCGCCTCCACCGGCGCCCGGCCCGGGCGGGCCTCGTCGGCCGCGGCGTCGAACGGGTCGTGGCTCGTGCCGTACATCGTCAGCCCGCGCCACGGCACCTTGAAGAAGAAGCGGCCGTCGCTCAGGCCGCCCACGGCGGGCCCCGTGGCCGGGCGCGGCGTGACGACGTTGAGGGCGCGGGAGATGGCGGGCAGGAGCGCGGAGGGGGAGCCGCCGACCGCCGGCGCGGAGAGCCCGGCGGCCCAGGCCCCGGCGGCGTTCACGGTGACGCGCGCGCGAACGTCGAACTCGTGGCCGGTGAGCACGTCACGCACGGCGGCGCCCGTCACCCGGTCGCCGTCGCGGAGGAGGCGGCCCACCGCCACGTGGTTCGCCGTGACGGCGCCGGCATCGGCCGCCGACTGGACGAAGGCGAGCACCAGGCGCTCGGAGTTGCGCATCTGGGCGTCGCACCACGTCGCGCCGCCGGTGAGGTTCGACGCGTCGAGCTCGGGGGCGAGGCGCAGCACCTCGTCGCGCGCCAGCAGCCGCCCGCCGTGCAGGTGCTGCCCGGGGATCAGGCCGGCGTTGCGGTCGCTGGCGAGCAGATCGTTCAGGGCGAGCGCGATGCGCATCACCGGCCGGTTGCGCACGGGGTGGCGCGACGTGGGGATGACGAAGCTCAGCGGGCCCACCAGGTGCGGGGCGATGCGAAGCAGCGCCCGGCGCTCGCGGACGAACAGGCGCATCTCGCCGAGGGCCCCGCGCTGCAGCGAGCGCAGGCCGCCGTGCACCGTCTTCAGGCTGTTGGCCGACGTGGCGCCGCCGAAGTCGCCGCGTTCGACGAGGGCGACCGAGAGGCCCCGCTGGGCGGCGTCCCAGGCGATGGTGGCGCCGTAGATGCCGGCGCCGATGACGAGCAGGTCGAAGGTGGTGTCGGAGAGCCGGCCGAGGTCGCGCGTCACGCGCGGCTATTCTACGATAGCGGCATGATTGCGGAGATTCAGCGCTACTGGAACGCGCGCATCCACGACCTGGAGATGACCGACCAGCCCGTGGGCACGCTCGGCTTCTTCGACGACCTCGACGCCTACCGCTTCGACAAGCTCCACTACCTGCCGAAGGTGGTGGACTTCGACGCTTTCGCCGGGCGGCACCTGCTCGAGGTGGGATGCGGCATCGGCACCGACCTGGTGCGGTTCGCCCGCGGCGGGGCCGTCTGCACGGGCGTGGACCTCTCGCGCACGGCCATCGACCTGGCGGAGAGGAACTTCGCGCTGCACGGGCAGCAGGCGACGTTCCACGTGGGCAACGGCGAAGCCCTCGAGTTTCCCGACGCCAGCTTCGACGTGGTGTACGCCCACGGGGTGCTGCAGTACACCGCGGACGCCGCGCAACTCGTCCGGGAATGCCACCGCGTGCTCCGGCCCGGCGGCCAGGGCATCTTCATGGTCTACAACCGCCACGGGTGGCTGAACGTGATGTCGAAGGCGATGAAGGTGCCGCTCGAACACGGCGACGCGCCCGTGCTGAAGCTCTTCAGCATCGCGGAGTTCCGGCAGCTGCTGTCGCCCTTCGCGCAGGTCCGCATCGTCCCGGAGCGGTTCCCCGTGGCGTCGAAGCTGCACAAGGGGTGGAAGGCGACGCTCTACAACGGGGTGTTCGTGGGCGCGTTCAACGCGCTGCCGCGCCCGCTGGTGCGGCGCTGGGGCTGGCACCTGATGGGGCTGTGCGTGAAGGGGGTCCCGCGGGTCTGAAGACCCGCGGCTACGTCCTGAGAGGCCACCCGACGTGGCGCGCCGTCCCGCCACCCGGCGGCCCTCTCGTCGGATGTAGCCCGGGGTCTTTAGACCCCGGGAACCGGACCATCAGACCCCGGGGGCAGGATCACCCGCGGATACGTCCGGAGGGGGCATCCCGAGGTTGCGCGTCGTCCCGCGGTCCACCCGAGGTAGCGGCCCTCTCGTCGGATGTAGCCCGGGGTCTTTAGACCCCGGGAACCGGACCATCAGACCCCGCGGGCCAGGATCACCCGCGGTTACGTCCTGAGAGGCCACCCGAGGTGGCGCGCCGTCTCGCCACCCGTCGGCCCTCCCGCCGGACGTAGCCCGGGGTCTTTAGACCCCGGGAGGGGCAGGACCATCAGACCCCGGGGCCCGGGATCGTCCTACCGCGTGCCCACCGGCTCGGGCTCGCCCGACATGGCGTGCCTGGCCTTCTCGGCGCCGGCGCGCGCGAGGAACTTCACGTAGGGCACCACCTGCTTGATCGCCGCCACGTTCATCTGGCACGGGCTGAGGCAGGTGGGGCACTTGTGGTCGCGGACCTCGTCGCGGTGGGCGAGGCTCGCCGCCTTGAAGTAGATCGCCTCGGGGTCCTCGTCGCGCACGTTGCCGATCGCGTCGCTGTTCTCGCAGTAGTACATGCCGCCGTCGGGGTTCAGCATGAGGCCCTGCGTCTGGAACGGGCAGGGCGCCAGCCGGTGGTACCCGTTGGCGATCATGTCGGCGTAGTGCATGTAGATGTAGTTCTGCCCGTCGAGCAGCGGGTCCATCCGCACCCGGTCCAAGAAGAACTGGCGCATCCGCTTCTCTTCCTCGCCCATCGGCCGGATCTTGTCGGCGACGTCGTTGTTGCCGAGCATCGCGTCGGTCACCCGCACCATGTTGAACACGATGTCGAGGTTCTCGCGCTTGGCCCACGCCAGGATGTTCTCGGCGTCGTCGAGGTTCTGCGAGAAGATCGTCGTCGAGATCCCGAAGTTGAAGGCGTAGTCCTTCTGGAGCGCCTTCATCGCCGTGATGGTCTCGTTGGCCTTGTCGAAGCCGCGCTTCACGTTGCGGACGGCGTTGTGCATGTCGCCCACGCCGTCGATCGAGACCCGCGTGCTGAAGATGATCCCCCGCTCGTTGGCGTCCTTCACCACCTGGGTGAGCATGGGGATGGCGCGGTGGGGCGTCAGGCCGGTGGTGTTGATGGTGAGCTTCCGCAGCCGCGGGAACTTGTCCATCATCAGGCGGCAGATCTCCACCATGTCGTTGCGCGTGGTGGGTTCGCCGCCCGAGAGGCTGGCGTTCTCGACGTGGGCCCAGAGGCCCGACGAGAAGGCCTTCTCGATTTCCTCGAGCGAGAGGTCCGACTTGCGGTCGCCGCGCTTCCAGTTGCTGCACATCTCGCAGCGCGCGTCGCAGACGAACGTGCAGTGGAAGATCAGGACCGACGGGTGGATCGCCTTGTACTTGGCGACGTAGCTGTTCACGAAATCGCGGGGCGCGCTGAGGGCAGCCTTCGCGAGGTACTTGGCCGCGTAAGTCTGTGCCATGTGTCCGGTCAGTCTACAGGACGGCGGCGCCGGAGGTAAAGCCAAGCACCCGGGAGGTTTCCGGCGATTCCCGACAGCACGATCAGCGTGGAGAGGGCAAAGGCCGAGGTGGCGGCGACGCCCTGCGGCTGCAGCAGCCAGACGATGACGCCCTGGGGCACGCCGAAGCCGCTCACCGAGATCGGCAGCAGCAGCATGAGCAGGCCGATCGGCATGAAGACGAGGTAGTAGCCGAAGGGGACGGCGAGCCCCAGACCCAGGCCCAGCCCCCACGCCTGCAGGACCCGCAGCACCTGCACCGCCAGCGACAACCCCAGCACCCCCAGCATCGTGGCTGGCTGGCGGCGGTACTCGGCGAGCGCCGCCGCGAGGCGCAGCACGGCGCGCCCGGGGGCCGACCCGTGCAGGCGGCGGGCCAGCGCGGGCACCAGCAGCCGGTCGGCGAGCAGCACGGCGAGCGAGCCGGCGAGCGCGAGGACCGCCGCGGCCGTGGCCCACTGGCGGACCGCCTCGTCCATGCGGCTCGAGTAGGCGAGCGCCCCGGCGCCGCCGAGCATCGAGAGCGCGACGACGCCGAGCACGCGGTCGATGGCCACCGAGGCCACGGCTTCGCTGCGCCGGTCGGTGTGGCGCGCGAGCGACCAGGCGCGCGCCGCGTCCCCGCCGACGCCGGCCGGCAGGAAGCCGCCGACGAACGAGCTGACGAGGAAGATGCGGGCGGCCTCGCCCGCGCGGATGGGCGCGCCGGTGGCGCGCAGCAGCCACACCCAGCGCCAGATCATCACGACGCGGTCGAGCGCCACCAGTAGCGCCACGGCCACGAGCGCGGCGGGGTGCACGGCCACCAGCGCGCGCGCCGCCTCGGCCATGTCGATGCGCGTGGCCATCCAGCCGAGGATGGCCGCGGTCACCGCCAGGCGGAACGGGGTGGAGCGCAGCAGCGAGAGGATCACCGCGGCTTGCGGGCGACGAAGGCGAGCGTTTCGAAGAGGTTCTTGCGGATCTTGAAGACCAGGTCCTCGGCGCCCGTCCAGCGCGCCAGCGTGTTCACGCCGGGCACGTTGACCAGCACGGCGCCGGCGGCCAGCGCGTCGCGCCTGAGCCCGGTGGCCAGCCCGATGCTGCGCACCATCCGCTCCACGACGAAGCCGTTGTCGTTGAAGAGCTGGCGGCACCGCCGCTCGGTGGTGACGAAGTTGTGCGTGTAGTCCACGTCCCAGAAGAAGGTGCGCTCCTTCATGTAGTCGGGGACCACGACGAAGAACACGCCGCCGGGCCGCAGCACGCGGAACGCCTCGGCGGTGAACTGCCGGGCGGCGTCGATGCCCGACATGTGCTCCATCACCTGGTCGGCGTAGATCACGTCGTGGCTGGCGTCGGCCTCCGGGATGGGGGGAATCCAGGCCTGGCGGGCCGACAGGCCTTTCTTCGCCAGCACGTCGATGAGGGCGGGGCTCGCCTCGAGCGCGTGGTAGCGCCAGCCGGCGGCGACGGCCAGCTCGCCCAGGGTGCCGTGCCCGGGGCCGATCTCGACCATGTCGCCCGGCGGCGGGACCGCGGCGTTGACGAGGGCGAGGCGCGACTGCTCGATGCGGCTGCGCCGGCCGGCGCCGTACCCGGTCAGCTGCTTTTCGGAGAAGGACTTGTAGAAGTTGTCGTCGGCCACAGGACTCCGGGGCGCCGCGGCGGGGCGGGGCGCCGGGCATGATAGCGCGAGGGGCGCCGGCAGGGCGACCGCCGGGCGGCGATGGCGGACGCCGCGGGAGATTTATAGAGACAAAATTAGGGTAGTGGCTTATTTTATCGATGAAATGTCATTGCTCGCCCTTCCGGCGAGCGATCGGGGACAACGGCGGAGCGACCTGCATGAACGGCGTCGAATTCGGCGCGGTCACCGGGCCGGCGTCCGGGGCGAGCACGGCCGGCGCGTGGTGGCGGGATCCCTGGGTGGCGGGCGGGGCCGCCATCCTGACGGTCAGCCTCGTGCCCGCGCTGGCCGTCCATGCGTCACCCGGCCGGCTCCTCGCGCAACTCGGTCTCGCGGTGTGGTTCGTCGTCCCCGGCTGGCTGATGGTGCGGTGGCTGGCTGGGACGGCCCGGCCCGGCGTCCACGGGACGCTGGCCCCCGCGTGGGGCTACCTCCTCAGCAGCGTGGTCCTGCTGCTGCTGTGGCTGGGCGGCTGGCGCGGCCTCGAGGGCGTGCTGCTGGCCCCGATGGGCGCGGCGGGCCTCGCGTGGGGTCTCGCGCGCCTGGTGCGCGGCCGGGTCGCGCACCCCGCCTGGACCCGCGCGGACACGCGCGCCATCCTGCTGCTGCTGCCGCTCGTGCCGCTGGTCGTCGGCTGGCCCTACGCGCGGGTCGGCGCGCCGGTGCCGGACGGGCAGGTGTATCGCGCCTACTTCACCGCCGACTTCGTGTGGATGATGTCGGTGGTCGCCGAATTGGCCAAGGGAACCACCCTGCCGGTGAACCCGTTCCGGGCCGGCTCGGCGATGCACTACTACTGGCTGCCACACCTGTTTCCCGGCGTGGAGCACCGGGTCTTCGGCGGCAGCCCGGCCCTGCCTCACCTCTTGCTCGTCAACAGCGTGCTGGCGGGCCTGGCCTTCGTCGGCTTCCTCTATGGGCTCGCGCGGCACTTCACGCGCAAGGCGTGGGCGGCCGCGTGCGGGGCGGCCGTGGCGGTGCTGGCGACGAGCTTCGAGGGGGTGGAGCAACTCGTCACCCTCTGGTCCTGGGGGCATCCGCTCTCGCTCGTCAGCTACGTGAACATCGACGCCGTCACCCGGTGGATCTACGGGGGCCTGCCGGTGGACGGTCTCCAGCGGCTGTTGCTCTACCAACCCCACCACCAGTTGGGGTACGCGACCGCGTTCTCGTCCCTGCTCCTGGCGGCCTCGGCGCGCCGGGCCGCCGACTGGCGGCTGGCGGCCCTCTGTGGGACGCTGCTCGGCGGGAGCCTCCTCCTCAGCACCTTCTCCGCGCTGATGCTGACCGTCATCGTGGCGCTCTACCTCGGCCTGCGTGTCCTGCGGGAGCGCGCCTGGGGCGCCGCCGTGCCGATGGCGCTCGCGGCGGCCCTGCCGCTGGTCGGGGCGGTGGTGGCGACGCGGTGGCTGTCCTACGTCGAACTGGGCACGCCGCCAATCACGCTCGGCGTGAACCCGCTCGCGCGCCACGCGGTGCTGCAGACCGTGGGACTCGGCATGGGGCCGTTCCTGCTGGCGTTGGCGGCGGGCGGCGCCGTGCTGGTCGCGACACGGCGGCGACGGCTGGCCGCCATGGTCGGCGCCGTCGTGGCGGTGTGCGCGCTGTTCTACGTGTTCGTGGACGTGCGCGACCACCAGAACGTCTACGTGGCCTGGCGGGTCGGGCACGTCCTCTTCATCCTGATGGCCGGGCTGGCCGCTTGCGTGCTCGGCGCGGCGGGCCATGCCCGCGGCGCGGTCAGGTGGCCCGCGGTGGGCCTCGTGGGCGTCGTCGTCGCCGCCGCGCTGCCCACGACCGTGATCGACCTCTACAACACCCAGGACATCACGAACTTCGAGCAGGCGCCCGGCTTCCGCTGGACCCTGCTGCTGGGGCACGACGAGTTGGCCGCCCTCGAGTGGGTGCGCACCACGACCGCCCCCGACGCGGTCGTGCAAGTCGATCCGGTCCCGCGCGACCCGGAAACCTGGGCCTACATCCCGGCGTTCGCAGAGCGCCGGATGGCCGCCGGCCTGCCCATCTCGATGATCCCGCTCAGCGGGTACCAGCGCGCGACGGAGCGCGTGGAACGGGTCTTTCGCGCGGAGTCGGCGCTCGACGCGGCGATCGAGTGCCGGCGCAGCGAGATCGACTACCTCTGGCTCGGCGAGCCCGAGCAGCGGCGCCACCCGCAGTTGAAGGTCGTGCTCGACGCGGCCCCGGCGTTGTTCGAGAAAGTCTTCGACACGCCGGGCGTCACGGTGTATCACTTCCGCGACGCGCGTCACGGCGCGCGACCGGCCGGGGCGCCGGGTGTACACTGACCGCCCCCTGCGAGGAGATCTGCTTGAACCCACGACGCGGACGTCCGCCGAAGTTCGGTCGTCCCAGCCGGCTGGTGGCCCTCACCCTGCCCGAGGACGTGGTCGCCTGGTTGCGCACGCTCGATCCCGACCCGGCGCGCGCAGTGGTGCGCTTGCACGAGGAGGGCCGGGGGAAGGCGCGCGGCGCTCCAGAGCCCAGGCCGACAACGGAGATCGCCCTGCTCGCTGGCCGGCGTGGGCTGATCGTGGTGGACCGCCGCGCCTTCGTGGGCCTGCCGGGGGTCGAGTTGTTGCCGCTCGACGGGACGCGCGCGTTCCTCGCGCTGCGGGACGGGGCCGTGCTGGCCGACCTCGAGCTGGCGGTGGCCGATCGGCTGGAGGAAGCAGCCGACGGGCCCGAGCGGGAGGCCCTCGCGGGCTTGAGAGCCCAGCTGCGGACCTGGCGACAGGATCCTGCCTGGAAGTTCGAGTCCCGCTCGATCATCGTCGTCGAGCGGCGACGCAAGGTGAGGAAGCCGGCCGCGTGAGGGCGTGGGCCGCGAGTCCGATGACTCGCGGCCCCACCTGTGTCATCCGGGGTGCCGCACCGATCCGGAGGCCCGGCGACCGGGCCTGCGCGGGGCTGGTCGGCCGGGGCTCAGAAGCGGCCGGCGCCCGTCCAGATCACCGGCTCCTCGCCGGTGAAGTCCCTCCACGTGACCACCGGGTTCGACCCGCAGTGCGACTGCAGGATGTCGATGGCGTAGACCTCGGTCGAGCCCTGGTCCCGCCCGGCGCCCCAGTGGTACGTGATCTCGTCGCCGGCCGCGACGACCGGGACGCCGCCGTTGTCGGCCGCCGTGCGGTTCGGCTTCGCGTTGTAGCCCCACCGCGTGTCGATCTTCCGCAACTCGTCGATGATGAAGTCCTGCCACGGGTTGTTGACGTACTTCACGCCCGTCGGACACGACTGGTTCCGCAACAGGTCGGGCCGTGCCGCGGCGAGTTCGAAGACCTTTGCCTGCGCATAGGACGGCAGCGGCAGCCGGAACCCGGCGGGCGGATCGGGCGTTCGCCCGTTCACCGGGCTCACCGGTGAGGTCACCACGGGCGGCAAGCCACCGCCCGTCACGGGCCTGCCTGCGAGCTGCCCTTCACCGAATCGCCCGCGGCTGGTGAACCCGCCGGTCGTGCCCGCGTTGATCGTCACCTGTGTCTGGTCGATCCAGGTCGGCGAGGGGTTCGCGCCGCAGTGGCTCAGCATGATGTCGATGATGTAGACGTTCTTGCTGCCTTCGTCGGGACCGGCGCCCCAGTGGTAGGCGATGACGTCCTGCGACGGGTCGTTGCAGTTCCCGCGCTTGCAGTTGTAGCCCCATCGCGTGTCGTAGTTCGCCCGCAGCGTGTCGATCAGCAGGTCCATGAAGTCCCAGGTGCCGCCGCCGTCCTGGCACGAGTTGCGGAGCTGCGCCGGGTAGTCGCGGGCGACCTGTTCGACGACCGCCGCCATGTTGGGCAGCGGCAGGCGTGAACCAGGTGCGCGGCCCGATGCCCCCGCCCCCGCCGATGACCGGCGGCGGCGTCACCACCACAGGGCGGGTCGGCGTGAGGAAGGTGGCCGTGGCCGCCCAGGGACCGAAGGCCGTGCCCAGCGTCGCACGGACGCGCCAGCGATACACCGTGTCGTAGTCGAGCTCGGCCGGCAGCTGGTAGCTCGTGGTCGAGCCCGACCCCTGGGCCACCGTCACGCGAAACGCGAACTCGTTGACCTTGTAGAACTCCAGCTCGTAGGTGAAGGCCACCTGCTGGTAGCGCCCGGTGGCGTTGGTCCAGGCCAGCGTCGGCTGGCGCGTGTCGATGCGCGTGTTGCCCGCCGGGGCGAGGTTGCCCGGGGCGCTCACCTTCAAGGTGGAGCCGTCGGGATTCGCGCTGCCAATCAGGTCCGAGGCGCCGGACACCCCGCCCCCGGCGGCGGTGCTGCCGGGAGCAGCCGCGGTCGGCGACGTGGGGGTGGACTTCTTGTCGCCACAAGCGACGATGGAGGCCGTGATCAGGGCGGCCAGGACCGCCGCCGTCCATCGCTGAGGTGCGTGCATTGCTGTTCCTTTCACTCGAAGTGCCGAAGCGTCCCGCACGGGGTGCTCAGAAACGCAGGCGGACGCCGCCGCCGACCTGCGGGCCGCCCAGGTCGAGTTCCACCGTCTGGCCGTTGCCGACCTCGAGGTCGGCCTTGGCGCCCGCCCAGCGGACGAACCCGCCGAGGCCAAGGTTGCGGGTGACGTAGAACGCCGCCTCGGCGCCGACGTTGAAGCCCGTGGCGGTCTTCTCGGACTGGCTCACCGTCACGTTGCTCACCGTGATGGCGGAGAAGGGCGCCCCCGCCTCCGAGAACCCGGCGCTGGTGATGAAGTCGTGCTTCACCGAGATGAAGCTGGGCCCGCCGCCCACCGCCAGCTCGAAGCGATCGCCGACCGTGACGACGTAGAGGGCCTGCAGGTGCACGGCGGTCTCGTCGTGCGCGAGGCCGGCCTGGTCGGCCGTCCCGGTGCGCGGGGCGTTGAAGAGCAGGGGATGCGGCGCCGTCACGCTGACGGTCCCGGCCTGCTCGTCCGAGACGCGGGAGAACGCCGCGCCGACGGCGAGGTTGCGCCACACCTTGACGCCGCCACCGATCGACAACACGCCGCCGCCGTCGTAGCTCTGGCTGGCGGTGAAGCTGCCGGCCTCCTCGTAGACGGTGAAGGAGCCGGCCTGCGAGCTGGCGCCGTCGCCCGACTGCACGCCGCCGTACACGCCGAAGAAGCCGCGCGTCGTCGCGGCGGTCTGCGCCGACGCGGCGAGCGGCAGGGCCAGGACCGACACCAGCAAACACCCAACGATCCGTCGCATGCTCGTCCTTTCAGGGCCTCGCGCCCGCCAGCCGGTCGCGCCGCGGGGGAGACGGCGGCGGAATTTATCACAAAAAATCTGTGTTTGTCTTCGATTTAATCAAAACAAGTACGGGCGGGCGGGGTGGCGGACGAAAAAAGGGCCGGGGGGGGGGGGGGGGGCCCCGGCCCCCCCCGCCGCGGGGCCGGGGGGG
>JADHED010002006.1_pt1 | contig 15240 bp, 11 predicted proteins | sample 8952041 | NCBI WGS metagenome assembly JADHED01 (sample SAMN16124423, study PRJNA663239) | bioreactor sludge metagenome | isolation source: sludge (control) | place: India:Bengaluru | collected 2018-09-08
TGATTTTGAAATAGGAAGTTCCTACTCGTAAATAGGGAATTTTTTCGCTCATTTTACAGTGGTATTATTCCGTGAAATACGGAAGGTTAGAAGAATTGAATGATTGATTGTCTATTACTTTCTTCGATTTCGTCCATAGTCCAAGAGTTCCTTTTTGGAATAATAGTATCTTCCACTGAAATTGTAGAATGGTAAATCCTTATTTTTTCTCCAATCTATGATGGTCGGAATGGAAATATGCAGGAATTTTGCAGCTTCGATTTGAGAAATTAAATCTTCGGGTTGTTCTTCTGCTTTTTTAACGGGTAATGTGAAGTCGGTTGCTTTTTTTAGAATAATTTCAACCGCTTTTTCCAAATCTGCTTTGGTGTGGGAATAAAGTTGTACTGACATTTGATTGTATTTTAATTATTTTAAATTCAAATGCAATATTATCAACTTAATTGCTGAAAATCAAACAGTTGCAAGGCGTTCTAAATGGTCTAATTTAATCCAAATTCGTCCAAAGTAATTTTTTTGCAATCTAGATTAATCTAAATTAATCCAGATTAGCCTTTTCATTAAATCTTATTTTTTAACAAATTTTAACTAAAATACTTCTACTTTAACAAAGTTTAACGTTTTTTTACTTGATTCAAAAATAAAGAGTGTTGTTTTTTGATTAAAATACAAGAACTATCCATCGTCAATATTTTCAGGCATTCATAATGCTGTTGATTTTTTCTTTTACAATTTCAATCCTTTCATCAATAATCAATGGGTGTATATGTGTTTGCAAGAGTTCTTCTAAAAGACCTTTATCAATGATTTTTTGCAATTCAGATTTAATAAATTCTAAAATTCTCTCATCGCACTTTGCTATTTCATCTACAATGGTAATTCTGTTATCAATGATGTAGATAATGTCCTCAATATCGTGGCTGGTTCTATAATCTTTTCCCCGACTATTGAATGCTTCAAACTTTGTTGCAAGAAAACAAGGTGCTGATAAGATGTAAATTTCCTGATCTTTTGCTTTCACTTTCCATAAGTCCTCAAAACCTATTTTATACCAGCGATTGGTTGAACCAAAGGCGTTGTCTTCGGCAGGAATTATATCTACTGGATATTTTTTGTATGTGTAACTGCAAATAGATGTTCCATAAGGGTCTGGATGAAAACCTAATTTTCCCAATTCCTCGATTGTTTTGAGAAATTCTCCTACATTTACGATATTAATTGTAAAATCAATGTCTTTCGTGGGACGTATTTCGTCGGCTGCTGGGTCATCTGTATAAAGACTGATAACAGCTCCACCGACGAACACTACTTGCTCCCTATATTGTTGTAAACCTTCTGCTACTTTCGCTACAACTCCTATATTTATGGTCTTATTATACAATTTTTAAATATTTTTTTAGGTATTCTACGGCTATTTCTTTTTCTCTTGTTCGCCCAACACGAATCGCATCTGTGATTGCAAGCAATTCATATAGTTTTTCATCTTTCAATACTGCTTCTGGAACCGATGGATAAAGTGGTTCTATACTTTGACCTCTTGTATTTCCTTTTGCATAAGCCCAAACATACTTTTCATTACTTTGAATTTCATTATTGAGCGGTAAAGCACTATGAGCGGTTGGAATTCCTCTGACTATTGCTCCTGGCTTCTGAGGAAAAGCATATCTTATCCCATATTGTAGAAACTCGACAAGAGCATACTTCATTACTACTTTTCCTTTTGGGTCTAATAAGCCTGAGTTTTTTGACCTTGCAACCGATTCGCTTATTTCAGCTTGGCTTATTCCTAAGTCTGCCGCAACGGAAGATTGATTCCACGAATCATTATCGAGGCTAATAATTTTTAGTAACAAAACGATGTCCTGTGGTTTCATATTTTGTTTTGAATTTTTCATATATTGCATATTGCGATATGCAATATTAATAAAAAATTTTGAATTACAAATTAGCGTTATTGCATATTGCAATATGCAATAACTTTATCCCCAGGCTTTATCCATTTGTTCGTCTGTAAAAGCCTCTGTTACTTTCATATATTTGTCCAAAACTGCATCTTTTTTGATGTTTGCAATTTTTTTAATGGCTTTCGGTTCCATTCCTAAAAGTAGAGAATTGGTTATGAATGTTTTTCTTGCGGTGTGGCTTGTAATGAATTTACATTTTGGTTGTGTTAAAGATTTTTTCTTATTCCCAACAAACCAATGAATGGTAAATGATTGTGTGATTTCTGCCAATTCACAACATTCCTTGATGTATTCGTTGAATTTTTGTGAAGAAATTATAGGTAACGGTTCATAGATTGTCCCTTTGTATTTTTCCAAAATAGCTTTTGCATATTTATTGAGTTTAATGGCGTGGTTTTGGGTTTTCGTTTTCTGAATAGAAAGTACAATATGATCTTCAGAAATATTTGCTAAGTGTAATTTCGACAAATCGGAAAATCTTAATCCTGTAAAACAACCCATACAATAGAAGTCTCGGACATGGGATAGTCTATCATTATCAAAGTCTTTTTCATAAAGTTTCATAAGCTCATCAAATGATAGATAAACAATATCAATGTCGTGTTCAGCTGCTCTGAATTTTTCAAACTCTCGAATCGAGTTATATCCTTTTTCAGTTGCCCACTTTAAAAATGACTTTAAAACCTTAATTACTTTAGCAAAATAATTTTGTTTCATTTTTTTGGTTTCGTAAGAATAGTCTCTCAAATGTTCAAAAAAAGCATCGTCAATATTTTCAAATGAAATCGAATATCCATTTTCTTTACAAAAGTAGTCCAAATAATTTTTTACAGTCATTTGTCCCTTTATTGTATTTGGTGTTTTTGTTAGTTTTCCTTTTTCAATGTATTCTTTAAAGCAAGAAAAGAAATCAAATTTATTATCCGAAGGTTCTTCTTTTTTTTCAAATATTTCATTGAATTTTTCGACTGAAAAAGGAATATCATTACCCTTTAAAAAAAGAAATAACTTGTTTACTTTTTCTTCAATTAATTGTAACTCATTATTTGTTATTTCATAATTGTTGTTAGGTTCTTTTTTAAGGTTGGGTTTAACTCTATGTCCATTCCAATGACTTTCTAAAACAGAAAATCCAGTGTTTTTTCTGATTCTTTTTCCATCGTGTCTTAGAACGAGTTGAATTGGAATTAAACCATTTTGAGCTATTTTTTCTTTTCTTAATTCAAAAACTATCTTCATTGTGAAATTTAATTTAATAAAAAATAGTAAAGGGTGGCTAAAAGGGTGGCTAAATTTGAAATTAAATTAACTAAAATTAAAAAAATAGCATAGTTCCGTTTCCCTTTATTAATCAAATATACTGAATATAAATGAGTTAAGAAGATTAAAAATAGGAAAAAAATTAAGGTAGCCCCGTCTGGGGTACAAAAAAAACGCTGTTAATCATTTGATTTTCAGCGTTTTTTATTTAAAAGGGGGACTAAAAGGGTGGCTGTTCGCTCTAATTCTTTCCATCTCAAAGCTCCACAATCTTATAATGGAACAGTCGGAGCATTTTCGATTTACACTTATTATATTTCATTTTTTTTTAAAATAAAAAAGCATCTTACGAAGATTTCATAAAATGCTTATTGGAAACTTTTCCCGGTATACTACGCAGAGCTTTTAGACTCTGCATAATGATACTCGGTTTTTCATCATTTGTGTTTTGTGCTACAAAGATACCAATACACAATTGTTATTTTATTATAAATGCATTAGATATATATCGTTTGGGTTGTAGATATTTTTCTACAAAATGATTATTGGTCATTCTCTTTTATAAGTTCTATTAGCTCTACTATATTATCTATTTCTAGCTTCTCGAAGATTCTTTTTTTAATTGTACTTACGGTGTTCTGCTTTATTTCTAACAGATTAGCAATTTCTAAATTACCATTTCCCATTGCATACATTTTTGCAATTTGCAATTCTCTTTCAGACAAAACCATTAATGGATTAATCAACTTTGGGTTCCTCATAGAATTCAACAATAAAGCTTGCGTAGTAGCCGAAATATATTCTCCTTCATGAAGCATTTTTAAAATAGCTTTCTTTATTTCTTCTTCTTCGCTCATTTTACTTAAAAAACCGTTTGCACCAGCTTTTATGTATTTTAGAGCGTTAGAATCCTCGTCAATCCCTGTAAAAATAAGAATCTTGGTTTCTGGTGATATTTTTTTTATTTCGGCTAGAATTGAAATACTATTCCCATCAGGGAAATGCGCATCTATTATTGCTAAATCTATTTTGATTTGAGATATTTTTTCCAAAATTTGCTTCAAATTAGAAACTTGAAACGTTTCAAAATTCTCATCCAAATCATCCAAAAGAAACAAAACACCTTGCCTTATAAGACTATGATCATCTGCAAGTAAAATTTTAAATGTCTGTTTTTCTGTTTCACTCATTTTTTTAAATTTAAATTAATAGAAAAAGTTACCGTTGTACCTTTGTTTTCTTCGCTAGAAACAGAGATTTCACCCGAGTAAAGCGCCACAATTTCTTTGCACAAACTTAATCCCAAGCCAGCGCCTAAATTTTCTACATCTTCAGACAAAACACCTTGATAATATGGTTCGAATATTTTTTCTAAATCAGATTTAGAGATTCCAGTTCCAGTATCACTTATTTCTGTAACAAGAGAAACTACGCTTTTATTGATAGTTTTCGCTCTAGTAACTACTTTAATTTCACCATTTTCGGTGAATTTATTTGCATTACCCAAAATATTCATGAAAAGTTGATTAACCTTTGTATTATCCGAATTGACGACAATTTTAGCATCAATATTTTCCTCAACAATAAATGTATTATTTCTGGTTTCAATATAAGGTTCTATGGAAGTTAAGATAGATTTTATTTCGTTTTTTAGATTAAATTCAACTGGAATTAATTTATTTTCTACCTGCTGATTTTTTGTGTATTCTAAAATCTGATTTGCTTGAATGAGCAAAGTATTATTGGTGAAACTGATAGATTTAAGATATTCTTTAATATTTTTATCCTCCGTTTTTTTGTTAATTTTATTAATGAAAATTCCTATAATTTTTAACGGAGACCTCAGTTCATGGCTCAACATTCCTAAGATTCTATTCTTAAAATTGAGATTTTCTTTAATTTGTTTATTGGCTTTACTTAATTTTCTTTCATAAATAAATGCAATTCTGGTTAATATCATTATTAATATAGAAACGATAAACATGAGAACCATCGAGCCAAAAAGCAAGTACATTCTTACTCTATTATTTCTTGAATTTTGTTTTTCGTATTCTTTTTCTAAATCTGCTTTAGAATCTTTGATGGCAACTCCATAAATGTTCATCAAACCATTGCTGTACAACAATAAATTACTGAACATTTCATAAAATTTCCCTTGATTATTTTGGTTGTTGGTAACATTAACCTGAATTTTTTTCACTTCTCCAGAATAATGATTGTTTACCACGTTCATAATACTGTCTAGTTCAGATTTTATATTGGCAGAATTGGGAGTTTTGCCTTGTTTTATGGTGATAACAGTATTCTCTTTACGAACATTTTCTTTGCCCGAAATAGCATCTCCAATACGTCCAAAAAGTCCTTTTTTCTTAAGAGTATCCGAATAAGTTTTGGTTTCTACATCAAATTTATCAAAATTATAATCCAAATTATATTTTTTGAGTTTCGGAACACGATTGTCTATTTTAAAATTAGATTTTGCCGAATATTGATAAGTAGAATCTATTAAAGATTTTAGTTTTTTTATTTCTAAAGAATCATTTTTCTTAGAAACAATTATATTTTTGAGTTTAGGATATTTGTTTTCGTAATGGCTTATGTTTTCTAAATTTCCTCCAATTTTATTTAAAGACTCAAAATAAGATTTAAGATACTTACTATCTTCTGTTGCTACGTATTTCTTCAAAAACTCTTGAGCGGATAAGAGTTCTTTCCTAGAATTTTCTGTAAGATTTTCTAAAGAATGGATTTCTTTTAGTTGATTTTCAATAAAAGATAGATTTTTTTGGGCAATAAATTCATTATAAAAAAATCCAGCTATTAATAATTGTATCAATAAAATACATACAATTAGCGAATAATGGATATTCTTTCGTGACTTGAAATTTAGTAATTTCAAAAAGGTGTAACTTGCTTTCATCTTGTTTTTGTTAACAAGTAGATTTGCTCATCAACAAAGTATAGTTACTGAAAATTATTTAAGGTTTTCCCAAAAAGCAATCCTCTGAAAAAAGTAATCAAGACTATTATTTTGGTTATTTGTTTATATAAAGTGAGTAACTTATTCTTTATTATTAGAGACTTACCTATTTGTGTTTTTTTATCATTTGTTGTGGCAAAGATAAGAATATTTAAGAATCAAATAAAAAAGCAAAAAATAATAACCTCAATAACAAACAATCGCTATTTTTTCACAAAAGAATAAAGGAAAGGCGCTTTATTGGCAGAACCATCAAAAAGTTTCTCATGTCTATCTAAAATATTAAGACTCAACATTTTTCTTTGGAAATTATTTCTTCGGAATTTTTCTCCTAAAATTGTTTCATAAAGATTTTGTAAATCTTTCATGGTGAATTTTTCTGGCAAAAGATTGCTTCCTACCAATTTATAATCGATTGTTTTTCTAAGATGTTCTAGCCCTTTTTGTATAATTTCTTTGTGGTCAAAAGCCATTTCCGGAAGTTCGTTTACATCAAACCAAGCACAAGTCTCGTTAAAAGCATCTGGAAAAGTATGAGAAAGTGTATAATCTATCAATGCATAATAGCCTATTGTTACAAATCTTTTATAAATCCAATGCTCTTTGCTTATGTCAATTCCTCTATTTGCTAATAATTGTCTGTGCGGATTTTTTTCTTCCGTTCTGTTTCTATGCCCGAATGCATAGAACTGCTCTAGATAAACGTCTTCAAGATGCGTTCTTTCGTATAAAATTCTATAAGCAGCATCATCTAAATCTTCGTCTTCGAAAATAAAACCTCCAGGTATTGCCCAAAGATTTAATTCGTGATACTTCAAAAGCAGAACCTTCAAAGTATTATTATGAAAACCAAAAATAGCACAATCTACAGACAAATGATTGATAAAATTATGAGTATCAATCAGCTCCTGCAGGGTCATCTTGTTTTTAGAATCGTCGAGTTTCATTAGTTTTTTATTTGATATAATGTGTAATTTTTTCTTTAATTGAGAAAAAAATTGAAAAAATAAGAATCAAAATTAATGGAATTGTTGCAAATAACAAGTAATAATTCCCTAAATTTTTTTGAAAAATATATGCAGTGCTCATAGAACCTATAGAACCGCCCAATGATGTAAACAAAATAATGAAGGAAACTATCTTTCCTACTCGTCTTTCTGAAAATTTAGACAAAAACTTAGAGTTCAGCATTGGATATAACGGTGCTGTAAATATTCCTACCAAAGGAAAAACAAACATTAGAATCTTAACTTTAACATCAGAATCTTGCCCTATCAAAAACGCCGAAGAAATAAGAACTATCGCAGAAATTAGACATACAAAAAATATTTTCATGGGAGCAAACTTCACTACAGCTTTACTCGCCAACAATCTTCCAAGAAAACAAAATAATGCCAAAAAAGCTGAAGATTGTAGCGCAAAAAAAGAATCTGCCTTCAAAGTATGTTTATAAAAAGTTGGCAACCAAGAATTGAAAATTTGTTCGGTAAAAACGATTAAAGAAACCAATAAAAAGAATAAACCAGACCTATAATCGTATAAAACTCTAAAATCTATTTTCTCTGTATGCTCTGTTTTTTTTGTATAAGATTCTTCTTTCTGGTCATTTTTATAAAACCAAAAAGCCGTCCAAGTAGAAATAATACCTACCAACCAAAAACCAAATTTCCAATAATCTTTGTAATCACTATTCAAAATAAGAGCAAATTCTATATTTACAATAAAAACGCCAAGCATAAAAGCGGCTTCTGTTCTGCTCATTGTTTTAGAAAACTCTTTTTCGGTATACGAAATATTTTTGATTATAGTAAAAACACAGATTTTACCTATAGAAAATGAAATTCCTATTAAAATAAACCAGACTTTGAGAAACCAAAACTCACTTAAAAAAGGAACACTAAAACTACATATAGCACACACAATTAATGAAATACAAAGCGAACTAAAATAGCTTCTTTTCTTAATAAAATCTACCAAAAATACAGACACTAAAGCAATAGGGATATCTTTAAAAAACTCTAAGAGCCCTAACCCTGTATAACTATATCGCTGATTTTGAGATAATTGAAGTATAATAACACTCATGGAATTAAGTAACATAGAAAACACTATGAAACTTAACATAAGATTTACATTTAAGTTTGCGATTTTTGATTTCATTAACAAAAAATTAAAACTAGGGTGCAATTTTAGTTAAAAAAAATATAATAAAAACTCATTATTTCGTACAAAAAAGACCGATTAACACCGCCAAAAGTACCTCAAATAAACGGATTCTTAAAATAATTGATAAAATATTTTTTTGTTTGGGAAATTAATATAAATTTATTGTCTCAAAATGAGATAAAAAATAAATAATTATGAATATGAGTATTAAAAAAGGTTTAGGGCTAATAGCAGTCCTTTATTTTACCTCAAGTTTTCAAGCTCAAGTAAAAAGCGACTCTGCCGCTATTAAAGAGAAAAAAATTGACGAGGTAGTTTTAATCGGTTATGGTACTGTAAAAAAGAAAAATGCTACAAGTGCTATCGAAAATATTAAAGCGGATGCTTTTGAAGAAAGACCTATTTATAACGTAGGGCAAGCTTTACAAGGTAATGCAGCTGGTGTAAGCGTTGTACAAAACTCTGGAAAACCAGGACAATCTCTAAATGTAAAAATTAGAGGAAACAACTCAATTTCATCAGGCGTTAATCCTTTGTATGTAGTAGATGGCATCCAAACTTTCGATATTAGCGGTATAAATACTGATGACATTGTTGACATGACTATTTTGAAAGATGCTACTTCAGCTGCCATATATGGTATTAATGGTTCTTCTGGGGTAGTTATAATTACAACAAAAAGAGCAAAAGCAAACAAACCACAACTTAATTTTAACGCATATTGGGGTGTTTCCAAAAAAGTAGACAATGTAGATGTGCTTAATCCTGATCAATACAAAGCTTTAATATCTGAAATTAATCCTGTATGGCTCAATACTATTAATGACCCTATGTACGCAGGAATTAATACTGATTGGGTAAAAAAAGTATACAGAACAGGTTTCGACCAGAACTATAATGTTAATTATTCCTTTGGTGATGAAAACGTTAAAGCATATACAGCTTTAGGATATCAAAATATTGGTGGTATCGTATCTCCTTCAGATTTTGGAAGACTTTCTGCCAAAATAAATTTAGATGCAAAAATTACCAATTGGCTAAAGGTAACATCTAACATGAATTACATTGATACCAAAACAAACAATACGTCTGATAACAACGCAGGGGCTCAAGGTGGAGTAATTTTATCTGCTTTAACAACTCCAACATTTATGCCAGCTTATGGTAGCGAAGTAAAAGTTAGACCAACAGATGCAAATGGAGACTACTTAGACGGATATAAAGATGGGCAATTCGCCTTAAATCCTTTTACAGGAGGATGGGAAAACCCTGTATCATTTATGAAAAGAGAGTCTGATAAAACGCATAGTCAAAGATTTTTATCAAACTTAGGTATAGAAGTAAACCTTCTTAAAAATTTAATTTGGAAGTCTAGCGTTTCTTTAGACCACATTTCTTCAACAAATGAAAAATTTTTAGACCCATACCGTTCTGAATACGGAAGACAACAAAAAGGAAGCGGTTCTAAGAACTATTTAACTTACCAAGATTTCAATTTTGAAAACACATTAAACTATACATTAAAATCTGGAATTCACGATTTCGCAGTATTGGGAGGTTTTCAAATGCATGAACGTAAAAATGATGGACAATATTATTGGGGAAGTCAGTTTGCAGATCCTTTCCAATCCTCATTTGTATATGATAAAACAAATCCATCTCACGGAGAAATTTATAGAAAAGAAATATTAAAAGAAGTTTCTTTCTTTGGAAGAGCAATATACACATTAGCTAATAAATATACCGTAATGGCAGTATTTCGTGAGAACGGAAGTTCTGCATTAGCTGACGGGAAAAAATGGGGATTCTTCCCTGGTATTTCCGCATCTTGGAATATTTCCAACGAAAACTTCCTAAAAGACAACTCTACAATATCCGATTTAAAAATTAGAGGAGGATGGGGTAAAACAGGAAATGCATCTGGAATACCTTTTTATGCTCACTATAATCTAGATAGACTTAATAGAGATGGAGGCGCTTGGTCTCCATATCAAACAGGAAGTGATGTTACTTGGGAAGTTACTACTGATACAAACTTTGGTATAGATTTAGGTTTTCTAAACAATAGAATTAAACTTACTGCAGATTTCTATAAAAGAAAGACTGACGATTTAATAATGCCACTTACAATTATTACAGGGCAACCAGACTATATTCAAAATATAGGTTCAATGGAAAATAAAGGGATGGAATTTACATTGAATACAGTAAACATTAAAAATATAGATTTTTCTTGGAACACCAATTTCAATATTTCATTCAATAAAAGTAAAGTTCTTGAATTAAAATACAAACCTTTTATTGATGCTGCATCAATCCCAAGTGCCGGAAATTTAGTAAGATTTGCCGCAGGGCAACCAATTAGTTCTTTCTTCGGGTACAAGTATGGTGGAGTAGATTCCGCAACAGGGGAAATTATCTATAAAGACCTTGATGGAAACGGTGAATTTAATGCAGGTGACAGAACTTTCATTGGTGACCCTAATCCTGACTATACATTCGGATTTACAAACAATTTCACATACAAAAACTGGTACATGGATGTATTAGTTACAGCATCACAAGGGAATGACATCTACAATGCTTCTCGTTTCGAATTAGAAATGATGGACGATCACAAAAATCAATCTACAAGAGTTTTAGACAGATGGATGAACCCTGGTGATATTACGAATGTACCAAAAGCAAATGCTGCGAACGCTAAAATTTCTTCAGATAGATTTATTGAAGACGGCTCTTTTGTCAAATTAAAAAGCGTAACCTTGGGATATAATTTTATCAAGCCAATAAAGGGAATTAGCAAGCTTAATGTGTATGTAACTGGTCAAAATTTATATACTTGGACAAATTATTCGGGATTTGATCCAGAAGTAAATGCATTTGCTTCAACAAATGGAGTTCTCGGAATCGATTACGGAACTTATCCACAAGTGAGAACATTTGTTTTCGGGTTAAAAGCTAATTTTTAATTATTAAAATTTATCAATTATGAGACTTAACAAAACCATATATCATTTATTTTTAGGAGCGGGATTAGCGCTTAGTAGCGTTTCGTGTTCCGATTATCTAGATACAGAACCTATTACTGACAAAGCTGTTGAGGTAAGCGAAACCCCTTATACAAAAGCTTCAGATGCCGAAGACTTAATGAAAACCATATATTCTGGGCCTGGATTTGGGCATTCTAACTATTGGCAATTAGATTATTTTGCAAATGGAAGCATGCAAACAGACGAAGCATACGTGAGTGGAGACAATCAAAACAACAGGCAGCAAGCGGAATATAGAATTCTATCTACAAACGAAAATGTTAAAAGAAACTGGGAAGCAATATATCAAGTAATTAACGACTGTAACAAAGTTCTTAATTATGTTGACGGAATAAAAGACCCTGCATTAACAGATCAGCGTAAAGCTGAAATGAAAGCCGAAGCAGCTATTGTTAGAGCATTATACTACTTTCACGCAGTTCAATTATGGGGAGATATACCAATTGTAACCAAATCTGTTATAGCAGTTACTAGCGAAAATTTTGATGAAGTATATGCTCAAGTTTATCCAGAAAGAAAATCCAAAGAAGAAGTATATACTTTTATTATTTCTGATTTAGAAAATGCTATAGCAGATGCTCCTGCTTCTATTATCAGTAAATACAGAGCTACAAAAGGGGTTGCTCACGCTCTTCTAGCGAAAGTTTACGCAACAAAACCAAACCCAGATTATACTAAAGTGATTCAGCATATAGATCAATTATCAGGTGATTATAGCTTGTTAACAGATTATAACCAGCTATTCGACGGAAATCATAATGCAAACGCTGAATCTATATTAGAAATTAACGGAGATGCTAGTAACATTTGGTGGTGGGGAACAGGAATGTTTATAGGCGATGGCTGGCAACGTTTTAACCTACCTACACATGACTTGGTAAATGCATTTGATTCTCAAAATGATAACATTAGAAAAACAAATTCTATCAAATTTTACATAGGGGTTAGTGACACATACTGGACTGATAAAAATAATTATCCTTTTGCCTACAAACAAAGAATACAAGATGGAACTCAACACATTTATATTTTAAGATATGCAGATATGATTTTGTTGAAAGCAGAAGCTAAAGTAAATCTCAATTTATTTAGTGAGGCGGAAGCTCTAATTAACCAAGTAAGAAGCCGTGTTAATCTTCCTAATGTAGCAACAATAACAAGCAAAGATGATGGTATAAACAAAATTTTAAAAGAACGTTTATTAGAACTCGCTTTTGAAGGACAACGTTGGTTTGACCTTAAACGTACAGGAAAAGCTTTAGAAGTTATTAAAGCTAGAACCAATGGAAAAGGAAATCAATTGAGTTATGTTAATAACCTTACTGAACAAAGATTATTATGGCCTATTCCTCAATCACAAATTGACAATAACCAAAATCTTACTCAAAATCCTGGTTATTAAAACTTTGAATTAATTTAATTTTAACCCAAAAATTGCTGCGCTAATAATTAATTGTGCAGCACTTTTTGCATTATTATGAAAACATTATGATTACAAAAAAAATAGTTAGCATAATATACTCTGTTGCTGTAATTTCGTGTGTCTCATGCAACTCATTAGCGCAAGAAGAAACTTCTAAAAAAAATATTGACGCCTGGCTCACAAAAGCAGACGAAACAATAAAACTACAAAAACAATCTTCTGTATTATCTTTCACTACAAACTCCAATTCTTATCAAAATATAGAAGTTAATCCTTCTAAAACATACCAAACAATAGACGGTTTTGGCTACACCTTAACTGGTGGAAGCGTAGAAGTCATCAACCAATTATCGTCTGCAAAAAAAGAAGCTCTTCTACAAGAACTTTTTGGTAACGGAGAAAATTCTATCGGGGTTAGTTATCTTAGATTAAGCATTGGAGCTTCAGATCTTAACAGTTCTGTTTTTTCTTATGATGACCTTCCTGCAGGGCAAACAGATGTTACTTTATCTCTATTCAGCTTATCAAAAGACCAAGCATTAGTGGATATGTTAAAGAAAATTTTAACCATTAATCCAAATATTAAAATTATCGCTACCCCTTGGTCTCCTCCTGTTTGGATGAAAGACAATGGAAATTCTATTGGAGGAAGCTTAAAACCTGAATATTACGGTGTATATGCTCAATATTTTGTGAAATACATTCAAGAAATGAAAAAAAACGGAATCACAATTGACGCTGTTACTCCTCAAAACGAACCGTTACACCCAGGCAATAATCCTAGTATGTATATGACTGCTGAACAACAAAGAGATTTTATTAAAAATAATTTAGGTCCAGCTTTCCAAACTGCAAATCTTTCTACGAAAATTATAGTTTATGACCATAATTGTGATAAGCCAGAATATCCATTAACGATTTTATCTGATACAGAAGCCTCTAAATTTGTTGACGGTTCTGCATTCCACTTATATGCCGGAAATATTCTGATTCTTAATAATGTACACAATGCATACCCTGACAAAAATGTCTATTTTACAGAACAATGGACTGGTTCTACAGGGACTTTCTCTGGAGATTTAATGTGGCATACAAAAAATGTAGTAATTGGTTCTATGAGAAACTGGAGTAAAATTGCTCTTGAATGGAATATTGCCAACGATGCTGCATTTAATCCTCACACACCAGGCGGCTGCACCCAATGTAAAGGAGCTATCACAATTAATAATAGCGAGACTTTTACTAGAAATGTTGGATATTACATTATAGCACAAGCTTCTAAATTTATCCCTCAAAATTCTGTAAGAATTAGTTCTACTGAATCAGGAAACTTAAGCTCAGTAGCTTTTAAAACACCAGCTGGTAAAATTGCTTTAATCGTTTTAAACGATGGTGCAAATAATGAAACATTTAATATTAAATATAATGATAAAGTGGCAACAACTTCTTTATCTGCAAACTCTGTAGCCACTTACATTTTCTAGAATAATAAAAATTAATTTATGAAAAAGATAATTCTTTCAATATGTATAGCAGGATTAGGATTTATTTCTGTTTCTGCTCAAAAATCCATCGACCAAAAAGTCACTGATTTAATGGCGAAAATGACTTTGGAAGAAAAAATTGGGCAACTCAATCAATATAATGATGACATTACTGCAACTGGTCCTGTTACCAAAGATGCCGATAAAGCAGGACAAGTTCGTGCTGGTAAGTTAGGTTCAATCTTAAATGCAGTCGGAGTAAAAAACACTAGAAATTGGCAAGATCAAGCCATGCAATCTCGCCTCAAAATACCTTTACTTTTCGGGCAAGACGTAATCCACGGTTTTAGAACTACCTTCCCTATTCCACTCGGTGAAACTGCAACTTGGGATATGAATTTAATTGAAAAATCTGCAAGAATTGCGGCTACCGAAGCTTCAGCTTATGGCATTCATTGGACATTTGCACCAATGGTTGACATTGGCAGAGACCCAAGATGGGGACGTGTAATGGAAGGTGCTGGTGAAGATACTTATCTCGGAAGTTTAGTGGCAAAAGCCAGAGTAAAAGGTTTCCAAGGAAATGGCTTAGGAAATATAGATGCCGTAATGGCTTGTACCAAACACTTCGCAGCGTATGGAGCTGGAGTTGGTGGTAGAGATTACAATTCTGTAGATATGAGTCTTCGTCAATTAAACGAAACTTTTTTACCTCCTTACAAAGCTACCGTAGAAGCTGGTGTTGCTACTTTTATGAATTCTTTTAATGACATCAACGGAATTCCTGCAACGGGAAATAAATATATCCAAAGAGATTTATTGAAAGGAAGTTGGGGGTTCAAAGGATTTGTAGTTTCAGACTGGGGAAGCATTGGCGAAATGATTCCTCACGGTTTTGCTAAAGACAATAAAG
>JADHED010002008.1_pt1 | contig 15229 bp, 5 predicted proteins | sample 8952041 | NCBI WGS metagenome assembly JADHED01 (sample SAMN16124423, study PRJNA663239) | bioreactor sludge metagenome | isolation source: sludge (control) | place: India:Bengaluru | collected 2018-09-08
CCCGATGCGCGCGGCGTCCGTGGCGCCGTGCTCCTCGGCCCGGGCACCTTTCGCATCGATGGCCACCTGCGCATCGCCGCATCTGGCGTGGTGCTCCGGGGCGCCGGGCCAGGCGAGGCGGGTACGACGCTCGTGGCGACCGGCACCTCCCGCCGCGCGCTCATCGTCGTGGCGGGGCAGGGTGAGCGCACCGAGGACCACCGGGCGTCCTCACCCGTCGTGGGCGACTACGTGCCCGTCGGGGCCCGCACGCTGCGCCTCGCCAACGCGTCGGCGTTTCGCGTTGGCGACGGCGTCGTGGTGCGCCGGCCGTCACCCGCCGCCTGGATCGCGCGGCTCGGGATGGACACGTTCCCGGGCTGGCGCCCGGAAGACCGCCTCCACTGGCAACCCGGCTCCCGCGACATCGTCTGGGACCGCGTGGTCACGGCGGTCGAGGGCGATCGCCTCACGCTGGACGTGCCGTTGACCACGGCACTCGAGGCGGCGCTCGGCGGCGGCACCGTCACGCGCTACGACTTTCCCGGCCGCATCGCCGAGGTGGGCGTCGAGGATCTGCGCCTGGTGTCGGAGTACGACGCCGCGCGCCCGGCCGACGAGGACCACGCCTGGTTCGCCATCGCGCTCGACAACGTCCGGGACGCGTGGGTGCGTCGCGTCACCGCGCGGCACTTCGTCAGCTACGTGATCAACGCCGAGGCCGGCGTGAAGTGGCTGACCGTGGAGGACGTCCACGCGCAGGCCCCGGTGTCCGAGGTGGGCGGCTACCGTCGCCGCGTCTTCTACACGGCGGGGCAGCTGACGCTCTTCCGCCGCTGCACGAGCGAGGGCGGCCGGCGCGACTTCGGCGTGGGCTTCGTGGCGGCCGGGCCCAACGTGTTCCTGGAATCGCGCGCGACGGGCGCGCTCGACTGGAGCGGCCCGCTCGAGAGCTGGGCCTCCGGCGTGCTCTACGACAACGTGGTGATCCGCGGCAACGGCCTGCGGCTCACCAACCGCGGCACCGCGCAGCAGGGCATGGGCTGGACGGCCGCGAACTCGGTGCTCTGGAACTGCGAGGCCACCGACATCGAGGTGCAGGTGCCGCCCGGCGCGACGAACCAGGCCTACGGCTGCCGGGGCGTCACCAGCGGCGCCGGCATCGTGGACGACCCCCGCGCCGTGCCCTACCGCGACTTCTTCCGCGGGACGCCGACGTCGCCACGGAGCCTGTACCTGACGCAGCTCGCCGAGCGACTGGGCGAGGCCGCGGTGCGGGCGATCGAGCCCGCGGCGCCGCCGGCGCCGGCGCCTGGCGTGCCCGCGATCACCGACGCGCAGGTGGACGCGTTCGTGGCACGGGAACGCGCCGCCGTGCCCGCGCCGGGCCCGGCGCTGCGCGTGGCGGACGGCCGCTTCCTCATCGGCGACCGCCCGGCCTGGACCGCCACGACGTCGTGGTCGTGGTTCCAGATGCGCATGCCGCGTGGGCTGGCCGCACGCTTCGGGCCGGCGATCACCCGCTTCGCGCCGGGCCGCACGGGCCGCGGCCTGACCGACGACCTCGCCGACGTGGTCGCGTCGGTGACGCCCGGCGGCGTCTTCGTGCAGCACTACGGGCTCTGGTACGACCGCCGCCGCGTCGACCACAACTACTACGGCTCCAACGAGTGGCGGACGGGCGAGGTGTGGGCGCCCTTCGTCGAGCTGCCCTGGGCGCGCTCGGGCGAGGGCAAGGCGTGGGACGGGCTGAGCAAGTACGACCTGACGCGCTTCAACCCGTGGTACTTCCAGCGCGTGCGGGCATTCGCGGACCTGGCGGACCGGCACGGGCGCGTCCTCTACTACAACTTCTACTTCCAGCACTGGCTGCTCGAGAGCCGGTCGCACTACGTCGACTTCCCGTGGCGCCCGGTGAACGCGCTGCAGGCCACCGGCCTGCCCGACGAGGTGCCGGCCGCCAACGCCTTCTACGACGTGTCGCACCCCGTGCGGCGCGACCTGCACCAGCGCTACATCCGCCACGTGCTCGACACGCTGGGGCCGCATGCCAACGTCGTGTTCGGCATCGACCGCGAGTACACCGGCGACCTCCAGTTCCTGCGGTTCTGGCTCGACGAGATCGCCGCGTGGCAGCGGGCGCACGGCCGGACGGTGTTCGTGGCGCTGGAGGTGCCGAAGGACCAGATGGACGACGTGCTCGCGGACCCGGAGCGTTCGCGCCTCGTGCACGCCATCGGCGTACACGGCTGGCTGTACCGGGCCGACGGGGAGCTGTTCGCCATCCGGGGCGGGCTCGACCGCGCGCCGCGCGAGCAGCGTCCCGACATCGCCACACCGGCGGATCTCGAGGCGATCCGCCGGACGCTCGATCCCGAGCAGCTGAAGCTGCCCGATTTCCAGAACGGGCCCGAGTTCCAGCGGATGTTCGACACGCTCTGGGCCGGGTCCACGGCGATGAAGTACCGCGCGTGGCGCGAGTACCGCGACGCGCATCCGCACCTCGTGCAGCTCCAGGAGGCCGATGCCTACCCGGCCCTGACGGCGGCCGTCGACGCCGACGTCCCACGTGCCGTCCGCGCCGCCATGCGGCCCGTCCCCGTCGTCGTCGCCCCCAGGGCCTCGGCGTGGGCGATCGGCCGGCCCGGCGAGGGCTACCTGGTCTACAGCGTCGGCGGCCACCCGGTGTCGCTCGACCTGGCGGCGGACGGCGCCGCCTACCAGGTGCGGTGGCTGGGCGTGCCGGCGGGCGACGGGCCGCCGATCGAGGTGAAGGGCGGCGCGCGCGTCGAGCTCGCGCCGCCCGCAGGCGCCGCGGGCCCCGTGGCTGCCTGGCTGACGCGGGCCGGCGGCCCGCGGTGAACGCTCGGCGGCCACGCCGCCGGAGGAGCAGACCGTGACGCGCACCCTTGCCGTGCTGTGGATGGCCCTCGCGCTCGTGTCCTCGACCGCCTCGGCCGCGACCCGGGACGAGGTGGTGGCGGCCATGAAGAAGGCCGCCACGTTCATGACCGAGCGGGTGGCGCTGAGAGGCGGCCACGTGTGGGCGGTCAGCGAGGACCTCACGCAGCGGTGGGGAGAGGTTCCCGCGCGGCCGTCGCAGATCTGGGTGCAGGATGGCACCGTGGACGTGGGCAGCGTGCTCCTCGACGCGTACGACGCGACGGGCGATCGGCTGTTCCTCGACGGCGCGCGGCGGGCGGCCGACGCGTTGGTCTTCGGCCAGCACCCCCTGGGCGGCTGGCACTACTTCATCGACTTCGACCCGAAGGGCCTGGCCGACTGGTACGAGCACCAGGCGTCGCACTACACGTACGGCTACGAGGAGTACCGCCACTACTACGGCAACTGCACGTACGACGACAACGTCACCGCCGGCGCGGCGCTCTACCTCCTCCGCTTCTACCGCACGACGCTGGAGGCCGCCTATCGCGCGCCGGTGCTGAAGGCCCTGGAGTTCGTGCTGCAGTCGCAGTATCCGAACGGCGCGTGGCCGCAGCGCTACCCGCTGCGCTACGAGTTCGCGCACCACGGCTTCCCCGACTACACGGCCTACTACACGTTGAACGACGGCGTGCACGCCAACAACGTGCACCTGCTCGTGGAGGCCTACGAGACGCTGGGCGACCAGCGCTACCTCGACGCCGCGCAGCGCGCCGCCGACGTCCTGCTCGCGCTGCAGGGGCCCGAGGGCGAAGCGGGCTGGGCCGAGCAGCACGGCTACGACATGCGCCCGGTGGCCGCGCGGACGCACGAGCCCGCCGGCTACGTCATCCGCGAGAGCCGTGACGCCATCCGAGTGCTGGAGCACTTCTACCTGCGCACGGGCGACCGCCGCTACCTCGACGCCGTCCGCCGCTGCCTCGCGTGGTTCGAGCGCGTCAACCGCGAGGCCATCGCGCAGCAGTACCCGATCCCGCGCTACTGGGAACCCGGCACCAACAAGCCGCTCTACGTGGTGGCCACCGGCGAGAAGTACCCCGACGGCTACGGGATCCAGAAGTGGACGACCACGCCCGAGGGCCGCGCGCTGACCTCCCCGCGCGCGACGACGGAGAAGCCCGTGGTGGACGTGGCCGCGCTGCGCCGGGAGCTCGACGCCATCGCCGCCCTGGCCACGAAGCCCGCTCGCGAGGCCTGGCTCGCGGAGCGGGCCGCCGAGCGGCGCGCGCCGCGCTCGGTGGCCCCGGGGGCCGTCGACGCCGCCTTGCGCGGCCTCGACGCGCGGGGGGCCTGGGTCACCGACGACGTGGCCGTGCACACGCCGGTGACGGAGGGGTTCATGTCGGGCGACCGCGAGAACGTCCGCGCCATCGCCACGCCAGTGTTCGTCCGCCACATGTCGGCGCTGATCGACTTCGTCCGCAGCGGGAGGTAGAGGTGGGCACTGCCGCGTTCCGAGCGTCCGCGTTCGCGCTGGCCTGGCTGGCGGTGGCGAGCGCCGTGGCCGCGCAGCCGCGCGAGGTGGTCGACCTGTCGGGGCCGGGCTGGACGCTGTGGCTCGACGAGCAGGCGCGATGGCAGGACGAGGAACTGTTCCTGCCGGGAACGCCGCTGTCCGCGATCCCCGCGCGGCCGCCGACGGGCGGCTGGCAGGCGCTGGACGAGGCACTGCGCGGGTCGACGGCCACGCCCGTCGCGGTGCCCGGCACGGTTGAAGAGTACCTGATGGACGGCAAGGGCCCGGCCGGTGACATCAAGGGCGTCAGTTGGTGGGTGCGGACGTTCACCGTGCCGGCGGCGGCGGGCCCGCGCCGCGTGGCGCTGCAGTTCGACTCGGTGCGCGAGCGCGCCGAGGTGTTCGTGGACGGCCGCCTCGTGCACCACGACCTCGTGGGCAGCACGCCGTTCGAGGTGGACGTCACCGACGCGGTGCGGCCCGGCGCCACGCACCGCCTGGCCGTGCGCGTCACCGACCCGGGCGGCAACTTCGACTGGCGCGACAGCGCGAGCATCGCGTGGGGCAGGTACCGCATCCCCGGGAGCCACGGCTTCGGCGGCATCACCGGGCGCGTCCAGCTCGTCAGCCGCGACGTGGCCTACGTGGACGACGTCTACGTGCAGAACACGCCGGCGATCACCGCCGTGAACGTGTTCGCGACCCTGCGCAACGCCACGAGCGGCCCCGTCACGCGCGACGTCGTCCTGCGTGTGCTCGACGCGGCGGACCCCTCGCGCGAGGCGCTGCGCCTCGACGCCGGGCCCGTCACCCTCGAACCCGGCGAGCGCACGATCGAGCTGAAGGCGGCCCTTGCGGACGCGACGCCGTGGACCCCTGACACGCCGCACCTCTACCTCTGCGAGGTGACGTTGCTGGAGGCCGGGCGGCCCGCCGACGTCGCCACCCGGCGGTTCGGGTTCCGCTGGTTCGACGCCGAGGGCATCGGCGACCAGGCCGTCTTCCGCCTCAACGGCAAGCGCATCGTCCTGCGGTCGGCGATCAACTGGGGGTTCTGGCCGACCAACGGCATCTACCCGACGCCCGAGCTGGCACGGCGCGAGATCCAGACGGCGAAGGACCTCGGGCTCAACATGCTGAACGCGCACCGCGCGATCGGCCCCCGGCTCTTCTTCGACCTCGCGGACGAGATGGGCCTGCTCACGCACGCCGAGCCCGGCAACTACGTGAGCGGCGACGTGGACCTCGCGTTCACGCAGAAGCTGATGCGGGAGAAGTGGCTGCGCATGGTGAAGCGCGACCGCAGCGCGCCGAGCCTCGTGATCCGCAACATGATCAACGAGGGCTGGGGATCGGCCGCCGGCATGGAGAAGCGGCTCGAGCTGCTGGCGACCCGGAAGCGCGACCTCCGCGACGCCCACGCCCTCGACCCGAGCCGCATCGTCACCCACACGTCCGCCTGGGCGCCGAGGCCGGAGGTGGAGGACCTGTCGAAGATGCACATGCGGCCCTTCGACGACACCCTCCACATGAACGGCTGGTACGACGTGCACCACGCCGAGGGGCCCGACACGTGGAACGACGGCCTCTACAAGTCGCCCACCGACTTCTACCTGAACGTCCACAACCCGAAGGAGATCGTGTTCTGGGGCGAGGAGGCCGCCATCTCGACGCCGATGCGGATCGGCAGCATCGCGAAGGACGTGGCCGCGCTGCCGCGCCTCGGCTGGGACGGCGCGGTGTTCCTCGACTGGAACCGCACGTTCGAGCAGTTCCTCGACCGCAAGGGCCTCCGCGACGCGTTCCCGACGGTGGACGCGTTGACGACCGCGATGGCCGCCATCTCGCTCGAGCACCAGGGCCGCAAGATCGAGCAGATCCGCCTCCACGACCAGACCGACGGGTACGTGGTGAACGGGTGGGAATCGCAGATCACCGAGAACCACTCGGGCATCGTCGACGCGTTCCGCCGCCCGAAGGCCGATCCCGCGCTGATGGCGCGCTACAACCGGCCGCTGTTCGTCGCCGTGAAGCTGCGCAGCCAGGTGGCGCCGCTCGGCGCCCCGCTCACCGTGGACGTCTACATCGTCAACGAGCGCGACGTCCGCGGGCCGCACACGCTGGAGGTGGTCGTGCGCGATGCCGCCGGGGCGCAGGTGTCGAGGACCACCCGCCGCGCGACGGTGACGGGCGGGGAGAAGTACGGCGAGCTGCTGGCCGAGGCCGTGACGCTCGCCACCGGGGGCACGGCCGGCATCGGTCGCGTGGAGGCGCGCCTGCTCGACGACCGCGGGGCCGAGCGCGCGAGCGGGCACGACGAGTACCTCTCGGTGGACTGGCAGTCGGCCGCGGTCGCCGGCAGCGGCGCGCTGTGGGAGACCGCCAACCCGCGCGTGCGGCGGTTCCTCGAAGGGCAGCGCGGGCTGCAGGTGCCCGCCTATGCCGACGCGCTCGGCCGGCTCGACTGGGTCGTGGTGGCCAGGTCGCCCAACGAGGGCACGCCGGGTCTGATTCCGGCCGACCGCCTGCGGCAGGTCGACGGCACCACGCCCGGCGTGCAGGCCACGTTCTTCCGCGGCCGCGCCTTCGACGCGCAGGTCCACCGCCGCGTGGACGCCAACGTGAGCCTGGAGCACGAGGAGGGGGCGACGCCCGATCCCAACGTGCCCCTCACGGCGGGCTACAGCGTGAGGTTCGAGGGGCAGGTGATCCCGGTCAACACCGGCACCCACGGCTTCGTGGTGGAGGGCAGCGGCGGCATCCGTCTCACCGTGAACGGCAAGGTCATCATCGACAACCTCGCCGAGTGGTTCCCCCGCGTTCACCAGGGCGTGATCGACCTGGCGGCCGGTCAGCCCGCCACGTTCCTCCTAGAGTTCTCGCAGCGCAGCGGCGCGAGCCGCTGCCGGCTGCTGTGGTCGCAGCCCGAGCGCGACCTGCCGGACGTGGGGCAGTTGCTGGAGCGCGTCCGCCGCGACGGCACCACGCTGATCGTGGTGGACCGGGCCGACACCTGGATGGAGCAGATCGCGAAGGCCACCGGGCTGCGCTACGAGGGCTCGTTCAAGCAGGGCCGGAACTGGCTCGGCGGCGTGCACTTCGTGCGGGAGCACCCGCTGTTCGCCGACCTGCCGACCAACGTCGGGATGAACTGGCCCTACCAGGCCGTGGTGCGCGACGGCCACGGGCGCGTGGGCCTCGTGATGGAGGGCGAGCACCTGGTCGCGGGCCTGTGGCACTCGTACCCGATGCAGCTCGGCGCGGTGGTGGCGGTGGTGCCGCACGGCAAGGGCCGCATCGTGCTCTCCACGCTCGACATCGTCGACAACCTCGGGGCCGCGGACGGCCCGTCGCACGTGGCGCGCAAGCTCCTCGTGAACTTCATCCGCTTCGCGCGCTGAGGGACAGGAGTGGTCGTGGGCACCAGGCCGAAACTCGTCGGGTATGCGGTGGCGGCGTCGTCGGTGGCCGTGCTCGCGGCGTCACCGCCCGCCGCGGTGTGGCGGATCGACAACGTGGCGTCGATCGGTGGACACGCCGTCACCGTGGTGGGCGCCCCCCGCGTCGTCGAGGACGGCGGGACGAAGGCCGTGGCCTTCGACGGCGCGAGCGATGGGCTCTTCGTCGAGGCCAACCCCGTCGAGGGCCTGAAGGCTTTCACCATCGAGGTGGTGTTCAAGCCCGACGCCGACGGCCCCCCCGAGCAGCGGTTCCTGCACGTCCAGGAGCACGGCGAGGGGCGGCGGGTGCTGTTCGAGACGCGGATGCTGCCGGACGGCCGCTGGGCGCTCGACACGTTCCTGCGGGACGGCCCGCACAGCCTGCCGCTGCTCGACCGGTCGCTGGCGCACCCCTCCGGGGAGTGGCACGCGGCCGCGCTCACCTACGACGGCGAGACGATGACGCACTTCGTGAACGGCCGGCAGGAGCTCACCGGGAAGGTGACCTTCGGCCCGATGACGGCCGGGCGCGTGTCGATCGGCGTCCGCCAGAACAAGGTCTACTGGTTCAAGGGACGGATCCGCGAGGTGCGGGTCACGCCGCGTGTGCTGGAGCCGGCCGAAATGCTCAAGGCGCCAGCGAAGTGAGCGCCCGGGCGATGGGGCCGTGGCGCCGTGACCGAGGTGAAAGGTTTTCGTTGCGAGGATGGCTGTGAAGAGACTGTCGATCGCACGGCGCGCCCGCCGGTTGGCCGGCGTGGCGCTGGTGCTCGCGGGCACCGCCCACGCGCAGCCCGCCGGTGAGCCCGGGCTGCTGTTCCACCTGTCCGGCGACCAGGGGCTCGTCGCCGACTACTCGGCCGGCGGCACTCCGCGGCCCAACTACCAGCACGAGGTGACGGTGGTGGCCGACGGGGCCAAGGGGCCGGGCCTCTCGTGCGGCCACACCCAGCTGCTGTCCTACTGGGCGCCGGGCAACATCTACGCGCAGCGCGGGACGCTGGCCTTCTTCTGGCGCTCGCGCGAGCCGGTGGGCCCCACCGCCTTCCCGATCTTCCGCGTCGGCTACGGCGACCATTCCAGCTGGGACATGGTGTGGCTGCGCATCGACTACAACGGCAAGGGCGGCTTCGACGCGTTCGTCACCGACATCGGCCTCGCCCGCACGCGCGTGTCGATGACGATGCCGGCGTTCCCGAAGCCGGACGAGTGGGTGCACCTCGCGCTGGCGTGGGACGAGACGCAAGGCCTCCGCTTCTACGTCAACGGCCACCTCGCCGGGCGCAGGGACGGCGTGGCGGTGTTCGACGCGGCGCTCGACCAGTTCGGGCCGCACTCGCGGATCATCAGCCCCTACCAGGTGCAGAGCGCCTACAACTTCGTGCGGGGCGGCGACATCGACGAGGTCCGGATCTACGACCGCATGCTCTCCGACGGCAACGTGTCGGCGCTGGCGAGGAACCAAGCGCCCGGCGAGCTGCCGGCCCTGCCGCGCGGCCTCGAAACGGCCACGGCGCGCGACGAGTGGATGCTGCGCTACGGCTGGAACCGCCCTGGCGACGTGCCGCCGGCTCTCGCCGGCCGCGCGACCAGCGTGCGCAAGGTGGAGATCCACGACGCGTACGACATCAAGCGCTGGTGGTGGAAGGGCACCGACGGCATCCGCGAGACCACGTGGCCCGGCGTCTACAACCGCTCGCGCCTGCCGGGGCGCAACGACTACTTCCAGCTGCCCGACTGGGACTGCTACTCGACGTCGGGCCAGTCGGTCACCTTCAACATGCCGAAGGAGCCGTGGAACCACCTGGAGGTGTCGGGCGCGGCCTTCGGCGCCCTCGCGCTCACGGCGGAGAGGATTGCGGCGGCGGGCAGCGGCACGAAGATCTTCGACCGGCCCAAGGGGCAGGACCGGACCTTCCACCGGCTGCCGGCGCCGGTGACGGGCCAGAACGTGCTGTTCACGAACGTCGAACAGGAGACGCCGATCAGCGAGTTCGCCGCCTACTACGTGACCGACGGGCGTGAGCCGGCCGGCGCCGCGCGCCTCACCTACACGCTGACGGCGGCCGCGCAGCCGGCCTACCCCTCGCTGGCCGAGGCGCGGGCGTTCGTCGCGGGCCGGTTCCCCGAGGGCGCCCGGGCCACGATGGTGGGCCTCTCCGCCGGCGCGCTGCGGCTGCCTGCGGAACCGCCCGCGGCCGGCGGGCTCCCGATCGTGCACGTGATGATCCCCTCCGGCTTCCGCGACGTGGTCGACTACGGCTTGCCGCGGCACAACCCCGCGGCGGCCTCGTGGCGCCACAACGGCGGCGGCCTCGACGGCATCGCCATCGACCTGCCGGCGCTCGCCGTGACGCCCACCCACGGCGACCTCGTCCCGATGAACGTCACCGTGAAGGACCCGGTGTGGCCCATGCGGGCCATGCTCCACTTCTCGTTCTCGGTGAAGCCGGGCCAGCCGCACACGCTGTGGCTCGACCTGCGCGATCGGATCCTGCCGGACGACCAGGGCCTCTACCTCACGCTCGCGTCGGCGTCGCCGGAGTTCGGCCCGGCGGCGCTCGAAGGGACCCAGGTGCGCCTCGTGTTCAAGCCGCGCCGCGAGGCCCTCGCCGAGCACGCCCTCGACCGCTTCACGCAGGTGCGCGACAACCTGGCGCACCTGCTGGAGGAGCGTCCCAGCAACCGTCGTCTGAACGTCTACCGCCGCTTCGAGACCGATCTCTCGGACCTGCTCCGTGTCGATCCCGACCACGAACTGGGCCGGCAGTACCTGTGGGAGTACAACCGCGATGGCGTCCGCCCGCCCTTCACCGTGAAGGCGCCGCCGGCCGGCGTGCCCGTGTGGGCGCAGCGCCAGGTGGAGCAGGTGGGCCTCGCGGCGAAGCTCGTGAACTGGTACATCGACCACCGGCAGATCGAGAACGGCGAGTTCGGCGGCGGGCTCTCCGACGATGGTGACTTCACGAACTGGTGGCCGGGCTCGGCGCTGATGGGGGCGACCCCAGACAAGATCAGGACGTCGCTCCTGCGCCACCTCGACGCCTTCTACGAGCAGGGCCTCTTCACCAACGGCCTGTCGACCATCCAGACCGACGAACTCCACAGCTACGAGGAGGGCATCCAGGTGCTCGGGCAGGCGATGCTGCTCGATCACGGGGGGCCGAGGACCGTGGCGCGGGCCATGGAGACCGCCGCGGCGCTCGAACGGCTCACCGGCGTCAACAAGGCGGGGCACCGCCACATCCGTTCGTCGTACTTCAGCGGCACCGTGATCGCCGAGGAGGGCGTCTGGGGCTGGTCGAAGGGCTCGTCCTATCTCGTGCTGCACCCGGCGATCGCGCTCGTCGAGTTCAACGGTGCGCCGCGCGTGCGACAACTGCTGCTGGAACTGGCCGACGGCCTCCTCGCGCACGGCAAGGCCGACGGCAAGGGGGGCTTCACCCTGCCCGGGTCGATCCACTTCGCCTCCGACGCCGATGGCGACGCTGGCACGATGGGCAGCATGGACCGCGCGTGGCCGCTGCTGTGGGCGGCGTACCGGTGGACCGGCGATCCGAAGTACCTCCAGCCGATGAAGGCGGCGAGCGTGCGCGGGCTGGCCAACATCAGCAGCAACGCCCTCGACCTGATAGGCGTGCGTGCCGAGTGGGGGCCCCAGATCCTGGCCGCGGCCGACGGGCCGATGGCGGCGAGTGATGCCGTGCGGCACTTCGCGTGGCAGGTGAGCGGCGACCCCCGGCGGCTGGAGGCGCTCTACCACGACCAGATCGGCGACTCGAAGCTGCGGGAGTTCATCAACACCGAGGGCAGCCCCTGGATCGACCGCGTGACGCTGCCCGACGGCGAGATCCAGCGCGCGCGCCTCGGCGGCGTCGCCAGCGTCCGCAACTCCGTGTACCCCGGCCACGTGGTGAGCTGGGCGTTCGCCGCGCCGGCCACCGCCGAGAGCGTGGCCGTCCTCGTCCCGCAGTCCACGCGGGAGAAGGTGCGCATCCTCGCCTACAACCTCGAGACGACGCCCGTCACGGCCACGATGACGGCCTGGGATCTCGCACCGGGCACCTGGACGGTCACGCAGGGCCTCGGCAGTGACGACCACGCGGCGGCGCCGGCGCAGGTGACGACGCGGACGATCCCGCTGGGGCGCTCCGAGGACGTCGAGTTCACGCTGGCGCCGCGGGCGCTCACGGTGATCGAGCTGACGCTGTCGAAGCAGGGCGTGCCGTACTGGGAACGCCCGGACCTGGGCGTGTCGGCCGACGACGTGAAGGTGGCGGGCGACCGCGTGCGCGTGACGGTCCACAGCGTCGGGGCGAAGGCGACGCCCGGCGCCCGGGTGGTGCTGCGCGACAAGGCGGGCAGGACGATCGCCACCGCCAGCGTGCCCGGCCTGGCCGCGCCGCTGGACCTGCGGCCGAAGTCGGCCACGGTGACCCTGCGCCTGCCGAAAGGGGCGGAGCTCGCCGGCGGCAGCGTGGCGGTGGAGGCCGGCAACACCCTCGAGATCACGAAGAAGAACAACACCGTGCGGTTCTGACGCGCCCGATGGCGCGACGGGGCGGTGGCGCCTGCCGCCCCGTCGCCTGTCCCTTGCGGCCGCCCGCGCCCGGGACGCGCGGTTGCGAGGTGGTCTAGCCAGTTGTATCCTGCCGCCGGCCCGCGCCGAAGCGGCCGGTCACGCGCCTCGACGCCCACGAACGGACGCTGCCCATGACGAGTCTCGACTGGTCGATCATCTTCGGCTACTTCGCGATCCTGCTGGCCCTCACGTGGTGGGTCGTCAAGAAGAACCGGAACACGACCGACGACTACTTCCTGGCCGGCCGCAACCTGGGCTGGCTGATCGTCGGCGCCTCGATCTTCGCGTCGAACATCGGCTCGGAGCACCTCGTCGGCCTCGCGGGGTCTGGCGCCACGAGCGGCGTGGCGCTGGCGCACTACGAGCTGCACGCCTGGTGCCTGCTGGTGCTCGGCTGGGTGCTCGTCCCCTTCTACATGCGCTCGCGCGTCTACACGATGCCCGAGTTCCTCGAGCGCCGGTTCTCGGCGTCTGCCCGCTGGGTGCTCTCGCTCATCTCGCTGGTCGCCTACGTGCTGACGAAGATCGCCGTCGGCATCTTCGCGGGCGGCGTGGTGTTCGGCACGCTGATGCCCGAGCTGTCGATCACCGTCCTCGGCACCACCTTCAACAGCTTCTGGGTGGGATCGGTGCTCGTGGTGCTGCTCACCGGTCTCTACACGGTGCTGGGCGGCATGCGCGCGGTGGCCTACACCGAGGCGCTGCAGACGCTGATCCTGGTGGTCGGCTCGCTGCTGCTCACGATGTTCGGCCTGCGGGCGCTCGGCGGCTGGGACGAACTGCGCACGGTGCTCGGCCCGGACATGTTCAACCTGTGGAAGCCGCTCATCCCCGAGGGCGTGGAGGGCACGTGGGCGCCGGTGAAGGAGGCCGGGCGGATGGCCTGGTACTTCAACACCAACTACCCGTGGGTGGGCATGCTGTTCTGCGCGCCGATCATCGGGCTCTGGTACTGGTGCACCGACCAGTACATCGTGCAGCGCACGCTGGGCGCGCCGAACGAAACCGAGGCGCGGCGCGGCACGATCTTCGCCGCGTTCCTGAAGCTGCTGCCGGTGTTCATCTTCATCATCCCCGGCATGATCGCGCTCGCGCTCGCGAAGACCGGCCGCGCGCCGGGCCTCGAGGTGATCGTGGACGCCTCGGGCAACGCCGTAGCCGAGTCGGCGCAGGCCGCGTTCCCGCTGATGGTGCAGGCGGTGATGCCGGCCGGGCTGCGCGGCCTCGTCGTGGCCGGCCTGCTCGCCGCGCTGATGAGCTCGCTGGCGGGCGTGTTCAACGCCTGCTCCACGCTGTTCACGATCGACTTCTACAAGAAGCTGCACCCGGGCGCGAGCGAGGCGCAGTTGGTGTGGATCGGCCGCGTCGCCACCGCCGTCATGGTCGGCGTCGGGCTGCTCTGGATCCCCGTGATCCAGGGGGCGCGCGGGCTCTACGACTACCTGCAGGGCGTGCAGGGCTACCTCGCACCGCCCATCTTCGCCGTGTTCTTCCTGGGCGTGTTCGTGAAGCGGACCAACGCCGCGGGCTGCCTGGCCGCGCTCCTGGTCGGCTTCGCGATGGGCGTGTTTCGCCTCGCGGTGGACACGCCCGTGACCCTGAAGCTCGACGGCTTCGCCGGCGGCTACCCCGAGGGCACGCTGCTCTGGATCGTCAACAACATCTACTTCCAGTACTACAGCCTGCTGATCTTCGTCGTGTCGGTGGCCGTCATGCTGGGGGTCAGCTACGCGACGCAGCCGCCCCCCGAGGAGAAGGTGGCCGGCCTGACGCGCGCCACGGTCGCCGAGGCCGACCGCCAGGCCACGCGCGCGAGCTGGGATCGCCGCGACGTGATCGCCTCCTGCGTGGTCGTCGCGCTGATCATCGTCGCCTACGTCTACTTCAACGGGTGAGGGCGCCCGCGGAGGGCGCGTGACGGGCCCGGGCCCCCGCGCGCGACACGCCGTGCCGTTGTACGTCGGACTCGACTCCAGTACGCAGAGCCTCACCACCGTCGTCGTCGAGGTGGACGGCGCCAGGCGCCAGGTCGTGCTCGAGCGGAGCCTGGCCTTCGACGCCTCGTTGCCCACCTACGGCACCCGTCACGGCGTGCTGCCGTCGGACGACCCCACGGTGGCCGAGGGCCCACCGCTGATGTGGGCCGAGGCGCTCGACCTCGCCATGCGCGACCTCGCCACGAGCGGGCTCGACCTGGGGCGGGTCCGGGCGATCGCCGGCTCCGCGCAGCAGCACGGCAGCGTGTACCTCGCGCACGGGGCCGCCGACCGGCTCGCCGCGCTGGCGCCCGATCGGGCCCTGGTGGATCAACTGCGCGGCGACCCAGCCGGGACCGGTCGCCCGCTCCTCTCGCGCGCGCGGTCGCCGATCTGGATGGACGCGAGCACGGCGGAGGACTGCGAGGCGATCACCGCGGGCGCGGGCGGACCGCACGCGCTGGCGCGGCTCACCGGGTCGCGCGCGTTCGAGCGGTTCACCGGGCCGCAGATCCGGAAGTTCTGGCGCATCGACCCGCAGGGGTATGCACGGACCGAGCGCATCCACCTCGTGAGCTCGTTCCTGGCCTCGCTGCTGGCGGGCCGCCACGCGCCGATCGACCCGGGCGATGGCTCGGGCATGAACCTGATGGACCTGCGCAGCCGCACGTGGGCCCCCGCGGCGGTGCGCGCCACCGCGCCTGGACTCGGGGAGAAACTGCCGCCCATCGCGTCGTCCTGGGAAGACCTCGGCCCGCTCGCGCCGTACTGGCAGCAGTGCCATGGCCTGCCGCCGGCCCGGGTGATCGCCTGGTCGGGCGACAACCCCTGCAGCCTCGTCGGCACCGGCCTG
>JADHED010002010.1_pt1 | contig 15218 bp, 15 predicted proteins | sample 8952041 | NCBI WGS metagenome assembly JADHED01 (sample SAMN16124423, study PRJNA663239) | bioreactor sludge metagenome | isolation source: sludge (control) | place: India:Bengaluru | collected 2018-09-08
CTCTGACCTGCAATCTCAAAAATAATTCAAATTACTTTTGAGACACCACACTAGATCATGCGGTTGAGCAGCGGCATGCGCTGGAACATCCAAGCCACGCCCAGGGAACCCGCAAACACCACCGCAGCCAGGCCAGGCACTGACCACAGCACGCCCCCTTGTTCCGGCTGAAGGCCGACACTGCGCAGCAACTCCAGCAGGATAGGATGCACCAGATAGGCCCCCAACGTCAGCTGCGAGAGCCGCTGTGCTCTCCGCGCACATGCGCCCTCCCAAGCGCAGCGCTTGAACATCAGCATCGCACTCAGCGACATCGGAATGACAGTGGCACTCAGGTACCCGTAGAAGTAAAGGCCTTTGTCCAGCCCGTAGGTACGCCCCACCCAGAAGCACCCAGCTGCCGTGGCGGTCACCGAAAACGCGAAGACCGCCACCAGCCAGGGCAAAGGCACCTCCCGGTGCGCCGTCCGGAGAAGGTAGCCGCAAAAGAAGTACGGTAAGTACGACAAGAACCAGTTGATAAACAGCCCTGCGCCACCGCCAGTAGCAACCCGGTGCCACTCGTTCACGCCAGCAAGAACAAATAGGGCCCCTACCAGCCACCACAAGTCGCGCCTCGAGGTGTGCCACGCCACTATGCGCAAAAACGGCGTGAACAAGTATAGACACAGCAGCATGTAGAGAAACCACAGGTGGTAATGCGGCCACCCACGCGCCACGCTATGAAGCACGTCCGCCGGGCGCAGCTGGTCCCACGCGTGGCGGTAATTCCAGAGGACGTATACAACACTCCAGAACAACAGCGGCAGCACAATCCGGGCCGCGCGCTTGCGGTAGAACGTCGCTAGGCTTTCTGTTTTGCGCGCATCCAGCAGCAATGCGCCGCTCACCATCACGAACACAGGGACACACCACCGCACTAGGGCGTCGTACCCGTTACCCACCCACCAGACCGTAGACCCCAGCGGGGCCTGCGTCACCACACTGGCAGACACATGTAAAAGAACAACGGCCACGATTGCGGCCACCCGTGCTGCGTCAAGCCAGATCATAGTCCCGATTCACTTGGGGTACGGCATTTGCTCGTTCACTCCCACTCGATCGTCGCTGGTGGCTTGCTGCTCACGTCATACGTCACGCGGTTGATGCCACGCACTTCGTTGATGATGCGGCCCGACACCTTCTTGAGCAGCGCATAAGGCAGTTCAGCCCAGTCGGCGGTCATGAAGTCGCTGGTCTGCACAGCGCGCAGGGCGACAACGTAATCGTAGGTGCGGCCATCGCCCATCACCCCCACGCTCTTGACGGGCAGAAACACGGTGAAGGCTTGGCTGGTCAGGTCGTACCAGGTCTTGCCTGTCGCTTCGTCCTTGAAGTTGCGCAGCTCTTCAATGAAGATCGCGTCGGCACGGCGCAGCAGATCTGCGTATTCTTTTTTCACCTCACCCAAGATACGCACACCCAGGCCAGGGCCAGGGAACGGGTGGCGATAGACCATCTCGTGCGGCAGGCCCAGGGCTACGCCCAACTCGCGCACTTCGTCCTTGAACAGGTCGCGCAGGGGTTCAAGCAATTTGAGGCCCAGCTGCTCGGGCAGGCCGCCCACGTTGTGGTGGCTCTTGATGGTGACGGCCTTCTTGCTCTTGGCGCCGCCGCTTTCAATCACGTCAGGATAAATCGTTCCCTGGGCCAGGAAGGTAGCGCCTTTGTGGCCGCCAGTGCCCGCCTTGAGCTTGGCAGCCTCGGCTTTGAACACATCGACAAACAGGCCGCCGATGATCTTGCGCTTTTGCTCGGGCTCGCTCACACCTGCCAGCTTGCCAAGGAACAAATCGCTGGCGTCCACGCGGATCACCTTGGCGTGCAGCTTGCCTTCGAACATGTCCATCACCATGTCGCCTTCGCTCAGGCGCAGCAAGCCGTGATCGACAAATACGCAGGTGAGCTGGTCGCCTATGGCGCGGTGGATCAACGCGGCAGCCACGGAAGAATCCACCCCACCCGACAGGCCGAGAATCACCTCCTCGTCGCCCACCTGTTCGCGAATTTTTTGCACCGCCTCTTCGATATGGTCGCGCATGATCCAGTCGGCGCGCGTGCCGCAAATGCCCAGCACAAAGCGCTCCAGCAGAGCACGGCCTTGCACGGTGTGCGTCACTTCAGGGTGGAACTGCACTGCGTAATAGTGGCGGCTTTCATCAGCCATGCCTGCGATGGGGCACGACGGCGTGGAACACATCACCTTGAAGCCTGGGGGCAACTCGGTGACTTTGTCGCCGTGGCTCATCCACACCTTGAGCATTCCGTGGCCTTCAGGCGTGGCAAAGTCTTCAATGCCCTCGAGCAGTTCGGTGTGGCCGTGCGCACGCACTTCGGCGTAGCCAAACTCGCGGGTGTTGGAACCTTCGACCTTGCCGCCCAGTTGATTGGCCATGGTCTGCATGCCGTAGCAAATGCCCAGCACGGGGATGCCCAGTTCGAACACGGCGGCGGGCGCCTTGTCGTCCACCTCGTAAACGCTGGCGTGGCTGCCAGAGAGGATCACGCCCTTGAGTTGACCGTCCTTGGCATATTCGCGGACCCACTCGTCGGTCACATCGCAAGGGTGAACTTCGCAGTAAACATGGGCTTCGCGCACGCGGCGGGCGATGAGCTGGGTGACTTGCGAGCCGAAGTCGAGGATGAGGATTTTCTGGTGTTGCATGGCGGGCGACAGAAAGGTGCGTGAGGGCTTGAGAAAAGACAAAGGCCCGAACACCTGGGAGATGGGTTCGGGCCTGTGGTTGCGGAAGGATCAATCCGCGCGGTAGTTAGGTGCTTCCTTGGTGATCTGCACGTCGTGGACGTGACTTTCACGGATACCAGCGGTGGTGATCTCGACGAACTCTGCCTTGTTGTTCATCTCTTCGATCGTGGCGCAACCGCAGTAGCCCATGGCTGCACGAACGCCACCAGCCATCTGGAACACGATGGAAACCATCGAGCCCTTGTAGGGCACGCGGCCTTCAATGCCTTCGGGCACAAGCTTGTCTGCATTGGGGTTGCCGGTGCTCGATTCCTGGAAGTAGCGGTCCGCACTGCCCTGCTGCATGGCACCGATGGAGCCCATGCCGCGGTAGCTCTTGTAACTGCGGCCCTGGAACAGGATCACCTCGCCAGGTGCTTCTTCAGTACCCGCAAACATGCCGCCCATCATCACCGTGCCTGCGCCAGCGGCCAGGGCCTTGGCGATGTCGCCGCTGTAGCGGATGCCGCCGTCGGCAATCAGCGGCACGCCTGTGCCCTTGAGCGCCGTAGCCACGTTGTCGATGGCCATGATCTGGGGCACGCCCACACCCGCCACGATACGGGTGGTGCAGATGGAGCCGGGGCCGATGCCGACCTTGACGGCATCCGCACCGGCCTCCACCAATGCCAGCGCAGCGGCGCCGGTGGCGATGTTGCCGCCGATCACATCGACCTGCGGATAGTTTTGCTTGACCCAGCGCACGCGTTCGATCACGCCCTTGCTGTGGCCATGGGCTGTGTCCACCACGATGGCGTCCACACCGGCCTTGACCAGTGCTTCGACGCGTTCTTCGGTGCCCTCGCCCACGCCCACCGCAGCGCCCACACGCAGGCGGCCAGCGGCGTCGCGCGCGGCGTTGGGGAAGCTGGTCTGCTTGGTGATGTCTTTCACCGTGATCAGGCCCTTGAGTTCAAAGGCGTCGTTCACGACCAGGATGCGCTCCAGCTTGTGCTTGTTGAGCAGCGCCTTGGCCTGTGCAGGCGTGGTGCCCTCTTTTTCATTGACCGTGATGAGCTTCTCGCGCGGCGTCATGATCTGGTGGACCTTGACGTCGTAGCGGGTCTCAAACCGCAGGTCGCGGCCCGTGACGATACCGACCACCTTGCCACCGTCGCACACCGGAAAGCCCGAGATGCCCAGCTGCTCGGACAGCTGCAGCACTTGCAGCACCGTGTGCTCGGGGGTGATGACCACCGGGTCGCGCAGCACACCGGATTCGTAACGCTTGACCTTGGCCACATGGGCAGCCTGCTCTTGCGCAGTGAGGTTCTTGTGCACGATGCCGATGCCGCCCTCCTGGGCAATGGCTATGGCCAGGCGCGCTTCGGTCACGGTGTCCATGGCGGCGGACACGAGCGGAAGGTTCAGCTGGATGTTGCGGGAGAGTTTCGTCGCGAGGGACGTGTCCTTGGGCAGGACCTGGGAGTACGCTGGCACCAGCAACACATCGTCGAAGGTGAGCGCTTTTCCAAGAAGGCGCATGAGAAAGCTCCAAAAAACGGATTGTACCCGCGCCGCATGGGGCGAAAACGCGCCCACCCATCTGCAACGCACTGGCGGGGGGGGAATCACATGGATAAACTTGTCCGCATGAAAATGCACAAGCTTCTCCTGCTGGCCGTGGCCTGCACCTGGGCCATGGGCGCGGCGGCGCAATGGCAGTGGACAGACAAAGACGGACGCAAGGTCTTCAGCGACCGCCCGCCGCCACCCGACATCCCTGAAAAAAGCATCCTGAAGCAGCCGGGCGGCAACCGCCCGGCACGTGCAGCAGCCCCTGCCGCGCCCGCAGCCTCCGATGCGGCCCCTGCCGTGGCAGCAGCGCCCAAGGCCGCAGCCAGCGCTGCAGGCGCGGGCAAGGACAAGGAGCTGGAAGAAAAGAAGGCCCAGGCGGAGGCCGCAGAAGCCGCCAAGAAAAAGGCCGAGGACGAAAAGATCGCCAAGGCCAAAGCCGAAAACTGCACCCGCGCACGTGCGGCCAAAGCAGCTTTCGACGCAGGCAAACCCATTACCCAAGCCAATGCCCAGGGCGAAAAAATCTTCCTGGACGGCCCCGCCCGCGCGGCAGAGGCCAAGCGCATCGACGAGATCGTCGCAAGCGACTGCGTACGCTGAGTTGTGAGTGACGTGCTGCTTCGGCCTCGCCCGCTGACCAGCAGGTGAGATTCAGTAGCCCGACTTACCCCCGGGCCGGCGCCGCGCAAACAGCCCGGTGGTGCGCGCGCCTTGGCGGGCAAAGCGCTCCCGGCGCGCCACCTTGGGGTCCACCTTCAAGGGGCGGTAGATTTCCACACGGTCCAGGGGCTGTAGCACTGCATCCAGGTTGGCGGCACGGCCCCAGATGCCAACCGACGGCTCATCACCCGCCTCCACCCCACAACTGGCGCGCAGGGCATCTGCCACGGTAGCGTCCACCGGCAAATCCAGCACCCATTCGCGCACCTCGCGCGGCGCCAGGCAGGCGACCACGGTGATGGCAAGGGTCGCCGTCGCCGGGGCGCCGGGGCCTTTCTCAGCCATAGACCTGTTCCGCGCGCTTGACGAAGGCATCGACCATGCTGCCCGCAATGCGGTCAAACACAGGCCCCACCAGCGCGGCCAATGCGGCACTGTCAAACCCGTAGTTCAGCAGCAGTTCCACCTTGCACGCACGCTGCGTGCCGTCTCCTACGGGATGAAAGTGCCAGTCCCCGTCCAGTCGTGAAAACGGTCCTTTCACCAGATGCATCTGCACACGCTTGCCCGCCTCGTGCGTGTTGCGCGTGACGAAGGTCTGGCGAACTCCGCTGAACGCAATGCCCACCTCAGCGGTCATGCCCTCGCTGGTCTGCTCCAGCACCGCGGCGTGGTCGCACCAAGGCAGAAACTGCGGGTAGTGCTCCACCCCGGTGACCAGGGAAAACATCTCTTCGGGGCTGTACCAAATGAGGACGGACTTGTGGACGGTTTTCATGCAGGCGGTGGGCACGCGGCTTTCGAAGGAGAAAGGCGGCCAGGGAAACTAGAATCACGGGTCTCTGAACGGCCACAATTGTATGTAGGGAGACCTTTTATCTCCCGCAGGGCGCCGCATCTGATCTACATGGCCAAAAAACCCGATCCCACATCCCGCATTGCCGACAACAAGAAAGCGGCCTACAACTACTTCTTCGAGGAGCGCCACGAGGCGGGCATGGTGCTGCACGGCTGGGAGGTCAAGGCGCTGCGCGAGGGCAAGGTGCAGCTGACCGATGGCTATGTGCTGATCCGCGATGGCGAACTGTATCTGCTCGGCTGCCTGATCCACCCGCTCAAGACAGCGTCCACCCATGTCAACCCGGAATCGGCGCGCACCAAAAAGCTGCTGCTCAAGAAGGACGACATCAAGCGCCTGATTGGCAAGGTCGAGCAAAAGGGCTACACGCTGGTGCCCGTCAATCTGCACTGGAAGAACGGCTTCGTGAAATGCGAAATCGCCCTGGCCAAGGGCAAGGCCGAGCACGACAAGCGCGACACCATCAAGGACCGTGAAGGCAAGCGCGAAGTGGAACGCGCCATGAAGAGCCGCAGCCGCTGAGTCTGCTGCACCGAGGGGGCTGTGCATACCCAGACCGGCCCTTGAGATTTTTTTGCGTTGCCGTGGAATAAACAGCTGCGCCCATGTGTTTGTCCCGGTGCAAGGCAGCATTCGCCTTCGCCTGCACCACCCTCTGGAGAAACCCATGAAGAAACTGATCTCGATGACCACCCTCGTCGCAGCCGTTGCCCTGGCTGGCTGCGCCACCATGGACAACTCGCCCGTGAAGACCATGGACGGCGTACTGGTCGGCGCAAACGGCATGACCCTTTACACGTTTGACCGCGATGTGGCCGGCAGCGGCAAGTCGGCGTGCAACGGCCCCTGCGCCACCAACTGGCCGCCACTGATGGCCAGCAAGGCCCCGGGCGCTGACTACAGCGTGATCACCCGCGACGATGGCAAGACCCAGCTGGCCTACAAGGGCAAGCCGCTGTACTACTGGGCCAAGGACGCCAAGCCCGGGGACAAGACGGGCGACGGCGTGAACCAGGTCTGGCGCACCGCGCGGCCGTAAGAAACCGGTCAGCGTACTCCAGGCTTCGCGCGGAATGAACCGCTCCCAGGTCATCGAACAGCTGCCCGCCCTGCGCCGCTACGCGCGGGTGCTGACAGGCGATGCCTGGGCGGCCGATGACCTGGTTCAGGACACGCTGGAGCGGGCCTGCAGCAAGTGGCTGCTGTGGCGCACCGGAAGCGACCTGCGCGCATGGTTGTTCACCCTGATGCACAACCTGTACCTCAACCAGCGCCGCGCATTGCCCCCGCTGCAAACCCTGGACATCGACGAAGTTCAAGATCAGCTTCCCGGCACTCCGTCCCGGTCGGACGATGCGCTGGACCTGGAACGCTGCCTCCAGCGCCTGCCCGCCGACCAGCGGGCCGTGCTGCTGCTGGTGGCGATGGAGGACATGAGCTACGAAGACACGGCAGGCATCCTGGGCATTCCGGTGGGTACCGTCATGTCACGCCTGTCGCGGGCCCGCACGCGCCTGCGGGCGCTCATGGACCGCGAACCCGCGTCAGGCCCTACAGCCGCCACCCAGCCAAGCTCCGTGACGGCCGCAGGCAGTACCACACCAGTCCTGCGCCGCCTCAAATAGCCCCCAGACCCATTTCCCCGCCATGGACCCCAAGCACCCTACCCCTCCACCGCGCGCTGAAGAAACCAGCGCCTGGCACGCCCTTGTGGACGGCCAGTTGACTCCTGCGCAGGCCCAGGCGCTGCGCGAGCAACTGCGGGACGATGAGGAGGCCCAGGCCACGCTGGCTCACTGGCAGACGCAGCGCCAGCGTCTGCAGGCCCTGCACCAGGACCTGCTCCACGCCCCCGTGCCCGACGCCCTGCTGGCCGCAGCGCAGCGTGCCACCGACCGACGCGAGCAATACGCGCAATGGTGGCGCTGGGGTGGAATGGCGGCATCCGTGTTGCTGGCCTTTGTGCTGGGCTGGACGGGGCGGAGCCACTGGCCCGCCGGTATGCCCGGTCAAACCATCGTTGCGGGCAAGGGCACCACGCGGGTGGCCGCCGAACCGGCACAGCGCTTTGCACAACAGGCCTCGGTGGCCCATGCGGTGTACCAACCCGAAGTGCGCCACCCGGTAGAGGTCACTGCCGCCCAGCAAGACCACCTGGTGCAATGGCTGTCCAAGCGCCTGGACCGACCCCTCAAAGTCCCCGCGCTCGGTGCACAAGGCTATGAACTGGTGGGTGGCCGCTTGCTGCCAGGCGATACAGGCGTGCGCGCGCAGTTCATGTACCAGAATGGCGCCGGCCAGCGCATCACGCTGTATCTGGGCGCTCTGGCGCCGTCCTCGCCCCGCCCTGCGGGCGAAAACAAAGGCGGCGCGCCACAAAGCAAGGAAACGACGCTGGCGACGGCCCCCACTACAGCGTTCCAGTTCACGCAAGAAGGCCCTGTGCCCGGCTTTTACTGGACAGATGGGGGCTTTGGCTATGCGTTGAGCGGGCAGCTCTCGCGGCCCGATCTGCTGGCCCTGGCCACTGCCGTGTACCAGCAATTGAACCCATAAAAGCGGGAACATCGCAGCCGTCATGGCAGGCAGATCGCAGGCCTCCCGGCCCGCGATCACCGATGCGTGCACCCGAGGAGGTCTTGAACAGGCGCTTGGTGCGCAACCCAAACGCCCGACTACAGCCTTCGCCGGTCAGGCCAGATGGGCCAGCGGATGGGCGTGCACAGGCCAGGGGCTGGCAAAGAACGGAGTGACCATGTCCGGCGTCACGTCCTCAATGCGGCCGGGATTCCAGCGGGGCGCATGGTCCTTGTCCACGGCCAAGGCGCGGATCCCTTCGACCGTCTCGCTTTGCCCCGGGCGCAGGAAGAAGCAGTGGCGCACCATGTCGCGCTCCATGCGCAGGTCGTCGGCCAGGCCCATAGTGCGGGCGCGGCGGATTTGTTCCAGCACCACATGCAGCATCAGTGGCGAACGCTTGCGCAGAGTCGCGGCGGTGGCACGCGCCCAGTCGCTGTCAGCCGCTTCAAGCCCGCGGACGATATCGCCGACGGTCGGCAGCGCAAAATATTGGTCAATATCAGCCTGAGCGCTAGAACCGCCTGCCTGAGCCGCTACAAATTGAGAAGCAACACAGGCCTTGATAGCCGCGCCATCTGCAAAGCTTTGTGTGGCCAGAGCGTCCCACACCGCCACCTGCCGGTCTGACGGCATGCAGCCATCGGCCAGCTGGTAGGCAATGGCATCGCCTGCGCCGATGGTGTCGCCCGTCAGGGCCAGCCACTCGCCCACCCGGCCGGGGCAACGGCTCAGAAAATACCCACCACCTACGTCCGGGAACAGGCCAATCGCGGTCTCTGGCATGGCCATCTTGGTGCGTTCGGTCACCACACGCAGCGCAGCGCCCTGGCTGATGCCCATGCCGCCGCCCATCACGATGCCGTCCATGAAGGCGATGTAGGGCTTGGCGTAGTTGTGGATCAGATGGTTGAGCGCGTATTCCTCGGTAAAGAAGTCTTCGATCAGCGGGTTGCCCTGGCTGCCTGCCTGATGCAGAAAGCGGATATCGCCGCCCGCGCAGAAAGCCCCAAACGGGCCTTCCTTGTTGCTGCCACGAATGGCCACCGCCAGCACCCGCGCATCGTTCTGCCATGCCAGCAGGATGCCCATCAGGTCACGCACCATGCCCAGCGACAAGGCATTGAGCGCCCGTGGACGATTCAGGGTGATGAAGCCCACCTGGCCACGCACTTCGCTCAACACTTCAGACACAACCGTCTCCGTCATTTTTGTTCCTTCCAACCCAACAGTTCATTGAAAACCAGCGCACCGATGACCAGTGCGCCTCCAGTCAGCACGGCAGGCGCAGGCTTCTCGCCCGCACCCAGCCATGCCAGCAGGATGCCGAAAATCACTTCCAGCAAACCCAGCAGCGCCATTTCGGGCGCCTTGAGCACCCTGCCGCAGCGCACCGCCAGCACGCAGGGAATCGCCAATTGCACCACGCCCAGCAGGGCCAGCAGCCCCAGGTCGTAAAAAGATGCCTGAAACGGGAACGCCAGCGGCAGGGTCGCCACCACCGAGATCACCGCCCCCACCAGCACCGCGGGCACCAGGTCCACCGCATGGCCATGGCGCTGCGAGTGCTGCACCACCGTCCAGTTCACCGCCGCTGCCACCGGTACGCACAGCGCCACCAGGGTGCCCAGCAGTGGCAGGCCCGCCATTTGCGAACCGTACATCCAGCCAATGCCCAGCCCAGCCACCGCAATAGCGGCCCAGGTGCGGGGACCGATGTGGTGGCCAATGAACACCCGGGCAAACAGCGCCGTGAGCAAGGGGCCCACGGACATGGTCACCAGCACATTGGCTACTGGCATCAACACCAGCGCCACCATGAAGGCCGTGAACATCACGCTCCAGCACACGCCCGAGATCCACAACGCCCGCCCGCCATGGCGCATCGAGGCAAACACCGCCCTGCCCTGCAGCACGGGCAGGATGACCAGCAGCGCCAGCAGCGTGAAGAAGCTGCGCCAGAAGGTCACCTCAAAGCTCGCTGCATGCTCCAGGTGGCGTGTGACCACACCGGCGATGGACCACATCAGGGTCACGGCCACCATCAGCACCACGGCACGGGAATGTGTGAGTTTCAACATGGGTTCCAACTTGCAGACGGAAAAAAGGCCACTGCGCTGCAGTGGCCCTTGTCGGAAACGGTCAGTCTATCGATCCATCGATGGACCGACCCACCTATCCATCAGGAACGGGCAGCGCGCTTGCGCTCGTTTTCGGTCAGGTGGCGCTTGCGCAGGCGCACAGACTTGGGCGTGATCTCGACCAGTTCGTCGTCTTCGATGAATTCCACGCCGTATTCGAGCGTCAGGTCGATCGGGGGCGTGATCTTGATCGCGTCTTCCTTGCCGGATACGCGGAAGTTGGTCAGCTGCTTGGTGCGCGTGGCGTTCACCACCAGGTCGTTGTCTCGGCTGTGGATGCCGACGATCATGCCTTCGTACACAGGGTCGTTGGCCTTCACGAACATGCGGCCACGGTCGTCCAGCTTGCCCAGGGCGTAGGTGAAGATTTCACCGTCGTCCATGGAGATCAGCACGCCGTTCTTGCGACCGCCGATATCGCCCTTGTGCGGCTCGTAGCTGTCGAAGATGTTGCTGATGAGGCCCGAACCGCGCGTCAGGTTCAGGAATTCGTTGGTGAAACCGATCAGGCCACGGGCCGGGATGCGGTATTCCAGGCGCACGCGGCCACGGCCGTCGGACTCCATGTTCACCAGCTCGCCCTTGCGCTCGCCCAGGGCTTGCATCACACCGCCCTGGTGGCCTTCTTCGATGTCGGCCGTCACCAGCTCGATAGGCTCATGCTTGACGCCGTCGATGTCCTTGAACACCACGCGGGGCTTGGACACGGCCAGCTCGTAACCTTCGCGGCGCATGTTTTCCAGCAGGATTGTCAGGTGCAGTTCGCCCCGGCCCATCACTTCGAACACGCCTTCTTCGTCGGTTTCCTTCACGCGCAGTGCCACGTTGTGCTGCAGTTCCTTTTGCAGGCGGTCCCAGATCTGGCGGCTGGTCACGAACTTGCCTTCACGGCCGGCCAGGGGCGAGGTGTTCACGCAGAAGTTCATGGTCAACGTAGGCTCGTCCACCTTCAGCATGGGCAGCGGCGCGGGGTTGGCAGGGTCGGTCACGGTCACGCCGATGCCGATGTCTTCAATGCCGTTGATCAGCACGATGTCGCCCGGGCCTGCCAGGGGAGTCTGCATGCGGTCCAGACCCTGGAAGGTCAGCACCTGGTTCACGCGGCCCTTCGTGGTCTTGCCATCGGGGCCTTCCATCACCAGCACGTCCTGTGCGGGCTTGAGCGTGCCTTGGCTGATGCGGCCCACACCGATGCGGCCCACGAAGCTGGAGAAGTCCAGTGCCGAGATCTGCAGCTGCAGGGGGGCGTCAGGGTTGCCGGAGTTCGGTGGCACGTGCTTGAGGATGGTGTCGAACAGGGCCGACATGTCGGGGCCCCACTGCTCGCCCGGGGCGCCTTCTTCCAGCGACGACCAGCCATTGATGCCCGAGGCGTACACGACGGGGAAGTCCAGTTGCTCGTCTGTGGCGCCCAGCTTGTCGAACAGGTCGAACGCGGCGTTCACGACCTTGTCGGGGTTGGCACCGGGCTTGTCCACCTTGTTCACGACCAGAATGGGGCGCAGACCCAGGGCCAAGGCCTTCTTGGTCACGAAACGCGTTTGGGGCATGGGGCCTTCTTGCGCGTCGATCAACAGCACCACGCTGTCGACCATGGACAGGGCACGTTCCACTTCGCCGCCGAAGTCCGCGTGGCCGGGGGTGTCCACGATGTTGATGTGCGTGCCCTTCCAGCTCACGGCGCAGTTCTTGGCCAGGATGGTGATGCCGCGCTCTTTTTCGATCGCATTGTTGTCCATCACGGTGTCGACGACCTTTTCGTGGTCGGCGAAGGTGCCGGACTGGCGCAGCAGCTGGTCGACCATGGTGGTTTTGCCGTGGTCAACGTGTGCGATGATCGCGATGTTGCGGATTTGTTTCGTCGTCATAGTTTTTCCAATGTGCCGCTGGCTTGAGGGTGCGGCATGCCTTCCAAAATTTGTTGAATTTCCAGCGGACTCAGGAGCCTGTCCGGCACCAGCTCCCCGCCCACGATGTGGCCCACCCCCAGCAGCGCCGGAGGATTCTCGCCAAACACCGCCACGGCACTGGCATCGGGCCAGTTGCCACGGCGACGCACGCCCGACAGGAATCGGGCTGCATTCTCACCGTCCAGCGTGACACGCATGTGTTGTGCCAGCAGCGACTCGGGCGCCTCCAGGGCGGCCAGGCGTTCGGCCTCGGGCATGGCCTCCAGTTGCGCCAGCGTGACGCAGCGCTCCACCCCCAGCCCGCCGGTGCCGATGCGGCGCAGAAAGGTCAGGTGCGCACCACAGCCCAGTGCGGCGCCGATGTCTTCACCCAGCGTGCGGATGTAGGTGCCCTTGCTGCAGGTCACTATTATTTTGATAGCTGGTTGTGCCTGATCTGTCTGCACCAGCGTGAGCTTGAGTGCATGGATCACCACATCGCGCGCTTCACGCTCCACCGTGACGCCGGCGCGTGCGTATTCGTACAGCGCCTTGCCGTCTTTCTTGAGCGCACTGTGCATCGGCGGCACCTGGCGGATGGGGCCGGTGAACTGCTGCTGGACGGCGGCCAGGCGCTCTGGCGTCACCTGCTCGGGCAGCACATCGTGCCGCTCGACCACATCGCCCTCGGCATCCCCGGTGGTCGTCGTGGCACCCAGCAGCGCAATCGCTTCATAGGTCTTGGGAGCATCCAGCTGCAGCTGGCTGAACTTGGTGGCGGCCCCGAAACACAGCGGCAGAACGCCCGTCGCGAGGGGATCGAGCGTGCCGGTATGGCCCGCTTTCTCGGCGCGCAGCAGCCATTTCGCCTTCTGCAAGGCGTCATTGCTCGAAAGGCCGAGCGGTTTGTCGAGCAGCAACACCCCATGCACAGGGCGCCGCTGCACCCTGGTGCGTGGCGCGTGCATGGACTAGTCCTCTTTCGCGCGCGAAGACACCGCCTTGGCGATCAAGGCGTTCATGTCGGCCGCACGCTCGGAGGTGCGGTCGAACACGAAATGCAGCGTAGGCACGGTGTGGATGTGCAAACGCTTGAACAAGCCGTTGCGCAGGAACCCGGCAGCCTGGTTGAGGGCTGCCTGGGTTTCCACCGGGTCACCCGTCAACAGGCTGAAGAACACCTTGGCGTGGGCGTAGTCGGGAGTGACTTCCACGCCCTGTAGCGTCACCATGCCCACGCGCGGGTCTTTCAACTCGCGCGCGATCAGCTCCGTCAGATCGCGCTGGATCTGGTCGGCCACCTTGAAGGCACGGTTGGGGGCGGATGATTTCTTCGCAGCCATGTTGTCGCTGGTATCCCGTTCGCCTTACAGCGTCCGCGCGATTTCCTTGATCTCGAAGAACTCCAGCTGGTCGCCCTCTTTGATGTCGTTGTAGTTGCGCAGCTTGATACCGCACTCGAAGCCTTCCTTGACTTCCTTGACATCATCCTTGAGGCGGCGCACAGACTCGACTTCGCCGGTGTAAATAACCACGTTGTCGCGCAGCAGGCGGAACTTGCAATTGCGCGTGACCTGGCCGGAGGTGACATACGAACCCGCCACCGTACCGATCTTGGAAGCCACGAACACCGTGCGGATCTCGGCGGTACCCAGGGCTTCTTCGCGCTGCTCGGGGGCCAGCATGCCAGACATGGCGGCCTTCAACTCATCCACGGCGTCGTAAATGATGTTGTAGTAGTGCAGGTTCACATCGCTCGACTCGGCCAGCTTGCGCGCACCGGCATCGGCACGCACGTTGAAGCCGATCACGATGGCCTTGGAAGCAATCGCCAGGTTCACGTCGGACTCGCTGATACCGCCCACGCCGGCGTAGACCAGCTGCACGCGGATTTCGTCGGTGGACAGCTTGAGCAGCGAAGCGGCCAGCGCTTCCTGCGAGCCCTGCACGTCGGCCTTGATGATGATGGGCAGGGTCTGAACCTCGCCCGCAGTCATCTCGTTGAACACGTTCTCCAGCTTGGCAGCCTGCTGCTTGGCCAGCTTGGTGTTGCGGAACTTGCCAGCGCGGTAGGTCGCGATTTCGCGCGCACGGCGCTCGTCGGACAGCACCATGAACTCGTCACCGGCCTGCGGCACATCCGACAGACCCTGGATTTCCACCGGGATCGACGGGCCAGCCGTCTTGGCGGGCTTGCCGTTTTCGTCCAGCATGGCGCGCACGCGGCCGGAGGTCTGGCCAGCCAGCACCACATCGCCCACCTTCAGCGTACCGGACTGCACCAGCACCGTGGCCACCGGGCCGCGGCCCTTGTCCAGCTGGGCTTCGATCACCAGGCCCTTGGCCATGGCTTCGACCGGCGCCTTCAGTTCCAGCACTTCGGCCTGCAGCAGGACCTGCTCCAGCAGGTCGTCAATGCCCATGCCGGTCTTGGACGACACGGCCACAAAGGGCGAATCGCCACCGTACTCTTCAGGCACCACCTCTTCCACCACCAGCTCTTGCTTGACGCGGTCGGGGTTGGCATCGGGCTTGTCCGCCTTGGTGATGGCCACCACGATCGGCACCTTGGCCGCCTTGGCGTGCTTGATGGCTTCCTTGGTCTGGGGCATGACGCCGTCATCGGCGGCCACCACCAGAATCACGATGTCGGTGGCCTGGGCACCACGGGCACGCATGGCCGTGAAGGCCTCGTGACCGGGGGTATCGAGGAACGACACCATGCCGCGTGGCGTTTCCACGTGGTAGGCACCAATGTGCTGCGTGATGCCGCCGGCTTCGCCTGCAGC
>JADHED010002012.1_pt1 | contig 15209 bp, 13 predicted proteins | sample 8952041 | NCBI WGS metagenome assembly JADHED01 (sample SAMN16124423, study PRJNA663239) | bioreactor sludge metagenome | isolation source: sludge (control) | place: India:Bengaluru | collected 2018-09-08
TTGTCGACCCATTGCTGGGGATAGTTCCGGTTGAGTTCAAGAATGTCCCATACCGCTTTGAATCCGTCCGGGTTCACATCACGGCTGTCAGGCAGAAAGGCGCCTGAAAAACTGGGGGCCTTCCAGGTGGAACCAAGTTCTATATGGGTTTGTTTTCCCACCGGAATAAACTTCAGGTTTTCACTTCCGTTCAGATCAAGGTCAAATGTAAAGTCAAAACCTTGAGCCGGGACGGTGTTCAGGTTCACATGCACACCGGATGCGGAGACCTGTGTGCCGGGAATTCCCGGCTGGGCCGTCATAATGGTGTCGCCCGATTTCAGTTCCACAGCCTTGTTGATCCCCCGCATATCGGAAATGCCCATCTCAATCCATGCGCGCCTGCCGGTGGTTCCGGCGTCTTCAAGCTGGAGCAGGGACAGGACGGGGGCGGGAAAATTTCCTGAAACATGCAGTACTGCGCGGTAGGTGACTACTTTGTAAATGCCGCGGTAGCGCACTTCCGGCTTCACATCACCCGTTACAGTAAGATTTTCTGGCAGAAAATAGGCAATCCGCGGCGTATGTTGTGCGTCGGGTGAATTATCCTTTACGGTGGTTTTTAGCTGTACGGCAAGTATGGGACCGGTAAGGGTCTGGGAGACGCCCCATCCGCTTGTAACATCATTGACGGTTTCGGTCATCCGTTGTTCCCGTTCGCGGATCAGCCCCATGATAAAAGCTGAAGGAATCAGGAGCACCAGGGAGAGAATGGCGATCAGGGCGAGTTTAAGCCCGAGGGACTGGAACAGGGAAGTTCTGATTTTTTCAATGGATTCCATATGCGTTATTTTACATTATTTTGAATAAGTCTTTCGAGGGTATTGAGATGTTCACGAAAGGCATTCAGGCCTTCCTCAGTTGCCTGATACCGTGTATTGGGCTTCCGCCCGAGGAATTGTTTCTGCACCCGGATCAGCCCGTTTTTTTCGAGGGCATTCAGATGACTTGCCAGGTTGCCGTCGGTAATGTCGAGTAATTCCTTCAGGGTGTTGAAATCAACCGATTCATTTACCGAAAGCACTGACATGATGCCTAATCTGACGCGGCTTTCGAACTGTTTGTTCAGTTTTGAAATGATCTCTTTCACGATGCAGGGCCTTTATTGACTTCATACTTTCTGACCATCATCCATCCATAGAGCATGTGCAGGATGCCGAAACCAAAGGCCCACAGCAGGAGCGCCAGGGCAGGGAAGAAACCCGACAGCAACCCCAGCACCACCTGGAAAACGCCGAGAAATCTGATTTCATGCAGGGTATAACGGGAAGCGCCGGCCAGGGCCAATCCGTAGAAGATCAGGCTCACCGGAATAAGCAGGTAATACAGTTCAAACCGGATGAGGATGAGGCAAAAGATCCCTCCGGTCAGCAGGGGGAAGGCAAGGTGAAGGATCAGCCGCCGCGCTGCGGCATCCCATGCCTTCAATCCCATTCTGGCCGAATTTCTTACGGTGAAAACGATGCTTGCCGAAAGGGCCAGCACCAGTACAAGCAGGGCAATTCCAAAAACCGGCCACACGCCGGTTCCGGTTCTGACGGGCAGGAGCCAGGGGGCCTGTGCGCAGAACCTGCTGTCAATTCCCGTTCCCCACAGGGCAAGGGTCCAGCCCGCAAGGGCAATGATTCCGGATGCCACCCCCGACATCCCGCTCAGCGAGATAAACCGCGATGACCGTTCCATCATGCTTCTGATCTCCGCCAAATGTTCCAGCGATTCCTGTTTCTTTTCCATATAAAAGTACTTTGAACCACAAAGTAAATATTTTTTTCAATACTGTGCAAGTTTTTTTTCATACCACCCCGACGGGGTCCCCCCACCCCGTCGGGGTGGGGGGACCCCGTCGGGGTGGTTAACCCTTTTCCAATATTTTCGTACTTTTAAAGCCACACTTCAAAAGCGTAAAAAATGATTCGATTGATTTGTTTGTTTGTGATGTCGGCGGTGGTGTTGCCGCTGTCGGCCCAGGATAAGAAGGCGCAAAAGCATAACCTGAAATCCATCACCGTGTATGAGCAGAAAACGGAAAAGGGCAAGCCCGGGAAGGCCCTGCCCGAATCCCAGACCAGCTATGATGCGGATGGAAATGTGATTGATGAAATTGAATACACCAATGGCAAGGTGTCGAAACACGTCACCTACCAGTACAATGAAAACAACGACCGGATACGGGAAACAGAATTCGACAACCTCGGAAACAAGATCAAAGTCACGGAATACAAATACAGCAACGGCCTCCGTACGGAGAAGTCGGTATATAACGGCGCTGGTCAGCTCCTCTCCCGAAAAACCTACAAGTACGAAACCTACTAGGACTTCTTCCTCGTCCCTTGTCCCTCGTCCCTTGTCCCTCGTCCCTCGTCCCTCGTCCCTATTTCCTCACCTCCGTCTGGGTAATCTTTCCTGTTTTTTTGTTTTTCAGGATCAGTTTTACCCTGCCGTCAGGCATGGTTTCCTCTTTCACAAGGAAATGATCGGCATCGTAATCGCGGATGGCATTGATAGGTGCGGTTTTTTCCCGCCCGCGCCATATTTCGAGGGTAACGGGTTCCCATTTTTTTGATTTGGCTGACCGGTAGCAGGCATCCATGATTTCGTTCACGACATAGCCGTCATAGAAGGTTTCCCTTGCCTGGGTCCCTGTTTCATAGGCCTTGAACATGTCGGTGAACATATCGGTATATCCGAGTTCCACCACTTCATCGCCAACAGGGAAGATCCATCCTTTTTCGGTTTCGGCTTTTTCGGCCACATAGCCTCCTTTTCCGCCTGCGGTGAACATTTCAAAACCGGTTCTCAGGAAGTTATTCACCCAGATGGTGCCCTCGGTTCCCATTACCTCATCGCGCAGGTCCATTCCGCCGCGGAACGACCAGCTAACCTCAAACTGGCCGATGGCGCCGTTTTCATAACGCACCCACCCCAGGGCATTATCTTCGGCATCAATGGGTTTCACCAGGGTGTCGGCCCAGCAGATTACTTCCACCGGCCGGATGTCTTTTCCAATATAGCTGCGCGCGATTTCGATGCAATGACAACCCATGTCGAGCAACACACCGCCGCCCGATATCTCACGGGTCCAGAACCAGTCGCTGTGTGGACCCGGATGTGTTTCGCGGGAGCGTGCCCAGATCACATCGCCCACCGCTCCGCCGCGTACACTTTGCAGGGCCTTCAAAGTCTTGGGGGTGTATACCAGGTCCTCCATGTACCCGTGGGTGACGCCGGCCTTTTCAACCGCATCAAGCATCTGCTTCGCCTCCTGTGCATTACAGCCCAGGGGTTTGGTGCAGAATACCGCTTTTTTTGCGGCGGCAGCCATGAGTACCGCCTCCAGGTGCAGGTTGTTGGGGAGGCCGATGATCACTACTTCGACCTCGGGATCATTGATAGCTTCCTTCATGGAGGTAGTCCATTTGGGAATACCGTGTTTCCGGGCAAAAGCCTTGCCTCTTTCCGCGTCGCGCGAATAGATTACCTCTACGCGATCGCGACTGCGCTGTCCGTGAAGGGAAAAGGTGTAAAAATCGCCGATGAATCCGGCACCGAGCATGGCAACTTTTGTCATGATTATGAAATTTTAGTGATATGGGTCCTTTGTGTTTTTATTATCTTTAGCATGATCCTTAAAAATAATTCATTCTTATGAAAAGGCTGTCAATTCTGGTAATTTTTTTCTGTCTGTGCCGTGCACTGCATGCGCAACCGTATCTGCCAACCTGGGAGTCGATCGACAGCCGGCCCGTACCGGCCTGGTTTTCTGATGCCAAATTCGGTATCTTCATACACTGGGGGGTATATTCCGTTCCCGCCTGGGCTCCGGCAAATGATCCCATAGGCGTGTATGCAAAATATGCCGAGTGGTACTGGTATCGCAGTGTGATGGAAGGGGGACCCGAGAATAAGCTGTTTCGGGCGTTTCACGATAGTATGTACGGAAGTACGTTCCGATATCAGGATTTTGCCCCGCTTTTCAAGGCGGAATTGTTTGATCCCGATGAGTGGGCCGGGATCATTGCCCGGTCGGGTGCCCGGTACGTGGTGCTTACCTCCAAGCATCATGAGGGCTTCTGCCTGTGGCCCAGCGCCCAAAGCTGGAACTGGAATGCGGTTGACATAGGGCCCCACCGCGACCTTGCCGGTGATCTGAGCCGGGCGGTGAAGAATAAGGGGCTGCATATGGGATTCTACTATTCGCTTTACGAATGGTTCAATCCGTTGTATAAAAGTGATCCCGACCGGTATGTGGATGAACACATGCTTCCGCAGATGAAGGATCTGGTGACCCGGTATGAGCCGGATATCTTCTGGACAGACGGGGAGTGGGACTGGCCTAGTGAAAAGTGGAAAAGCACGCAGTTTCTGGCATGGCTTTACAATGAATCGCCAGTGAAGGAAAAGGTCGTTGTCAATGACCGCTGGGGTAAGGAAACACGCTCGGTTCACGGAGGCATTTACACCACGGAATACGACCTTGTCGGAGAGAAGCAGGGTATCGGAGATGCTGCCGCCCATCCGTGGGAAGAATGCCGGGGCATCGGAACTTCCTTTGGATACAACCGCATGGAAACCCTGTCGAATTACGCTACTTCCAAAGAACTTATTGACGTGTTGATCGACAAGGTTTCCTCGGGAGGAAACCTGCTGCTCGACATCGGTCCCACCGCAGACGGCCGCATTCCTGTGATCATGGAACAACGGTTGGCAGATATAGGCGACTGGTTGCAGGTAAACGGAGAAGCCATTTACGGAACGCGGATTTGGCAAGGCAGGCCTGCCGGAATGAAGGGTGTCCGATTCACCCGCTCGGGAAACAACCTCTATGTAATCTGTACCCAATGGCCGCAGGAACCACTTGTAATTAAGGGAATTAAATCTTCCGGAAAAGTATCCCTGCTTGGATCTCCGGTGCAGGTAAAGGCTTCCGCCGGGGGATCGCTTACCATAGTTCCGCCGGCATTGAATCCGGCAACCATGCCCTGCCGGCATGCATGGGTATTCCGTGTGGAAAATATCAGGGAATAAACCACCTGCCGAATTGTTTGAAGGAAACTATTACTTTTGGCGGAAGGATACGTATACCCTTCCCGAACCTCAATTATTTTCTATGATTTCACGTTTCACGCTTGCCGTTCTTTTAATTTCCGGCTTATTTATCTCAGCACCGTCACGGGGTGCAGAAATCGATCATTGGGAAACCGTAGTACTTGCGGGCGATACCTGGCATTATTTTGTGGGAACCACTTCCGGTGCACCTGCCGGCTGGCAGAATCCGGGCTTTGACGATACCGGATGGCTCCAGGGTCCCGGTGGAATCGGCTACACCGATGGGGACGATGCCACCATCATCCCTTCCAATCCGGTTCCCACTGCACTGTATGTGCGCCGGGTGTTTACCCTCGCCGACACCGCCGATATTGAGCTTGCATTGCTGAATATGGATTATGACGACGGCTTTGTAGCGTGGATCAACGGCGTGGAGGTGGCCCGGGCCAACCTGGGTACTGTCGGCGATTACCCTGCCTACAATACGCTGGCCGGAGACCATGAAGCGGTAATGTGGCAGGGGCAGAACCCTGCTTCGTTTGTGATCAACCGCACCGCTTTCAAAAGTTGCATGGTAAACGGGTCGAATGTGCTCGCCATTCAGGTGAACAATATGAGTACCACGTCTTCCGATATGAGTTGCATTCCCTTTTTGTCGGTAGCCATGAAAGAAGCGGGGCTTACCTATCATCCCGTTCCTGTCTGGTTTTATCCGCCCGACCTGGGATACAACGGGTCGACCCTGCCGCTGATCATGATCCGGACCAACGGAGGTTATATTCAGCAGGAAGTGAAAACCATGGTTGACCTGGGTATTATTGACAACGGTCCCGACAGTGTCAACCGCACCACGGACACATGGAATCATTTCAGCGGAAAAGCCGGCCTTGAAATAAGGGGCTCCTCTTCGGCAGGCTTTCCCAAGTTGAATTACGGTATCGAATTATGGAAGGGATATGAGGAAGATACTTCATTCTCGTTGCTGGGGATGCCGAAAGAAAGCGACTGGGTGTTGCATGGACCATATTCTGACAAATCGCTGCTTCGAAATTATCTTGCCTATAATCTGGCCCGCCGTATGGGTAGCTATGCCTCCCGAACCCGCCTGTGTGAATTGTATATCAATGAGATATACCAGGGCGTGTATGTGTTGCTGGAGCGGATCAAACGCGACAGTGCGCGGGTCAATATTTCCAAACTAAAACCCGAAGACGTAACCGGTAATCAGTTAACGGGAGGCTATATTGTTAAAATTGACCGGTCGGCTACCGATTATACCGATGGGTGGTTTTCGCCTTATATCGGTACGGGTACCGGAAACCAGGCGCCCTTTTTTGCCTACGTTTACCCGAGGCGGGACGAAATTATGCCGGTTCAGGCCAACTATATCAAAACCAAGATCACCAATTTTGAGGAAACCCTAAAAGGTCCCTACTGGCAGGATTCATATGTCGGATACAGGTCCTATATCGACATCACCTCTTTTGTGGATTACTTCATTATGATAGAGCTGAGCAAAAATGTGGATGGTTACCGGCTGAGCACCTTTCTTCATAAGGATCGTGACGACAAAGACGGACGAATCAAGATGGGACCGGCCTGGGACTATGACCTAGCCTATGGCAATGCCGATTACCTCGATGCATCCAACGTACAGGGATGGAGTTATCCCATTCCTGCCGACGGCTGGGGGAACCCGTTCTGGTGGAACCGGCTCATGAGCGATTCCTACTTCCGTAATTTCCTTTACTGCCGCTGGCACGAATTCCGTCAGGGCGTGCTGTCAGATGAATCAATCATGGCCCTCGTAGACAGCGCAGCAACCTTGCTGGGACCCGCTATTGACCGCAATTTCACAAAATGGAACATTCATGGAATGTATATCTGGCCCAATGCCTATGTGGGTAGCACCTATGCGCAGGACCTGAATTTTATGAAAAACTGGATCCTCGACCGGGCCGCATGGATCGATCAGAATGTACCCGGCACCCAGTGCCTGTCAGACATTGAGGATCATAAGCCGCAGTTTTCGTTTACGATGAGAGCCTATCCGAATCCCGCTATCGGGGCCTTCAATCTTGAAATTCAGAACGACAAGGCTGACAAGCTGTATCTTGAAATTTTTACAGGAACCGGTCAGCGGGTGTATTCCAGGGATATCGGAAGAGACCCCCTCTATAGCGACCGGATCCCGCTCAGTCCCGGTGCCTATATGATCAGGGTGACCGGAAACAGCGGGGTGGATGTTACCAAGGTTGTCGTTCAGTAAGCGATTCCTTTAAAAAGACTGCTTTTCGGGAAATTCAGGCGAATGGTGTGAAAACCGCCGTGAATACCCTACCTTTATACAAAAAACATCATGAACCTGCAGTTGTTTGCCTCAGCAGAAGAACTGGCCGATCAGGCATCGGAACTCATCATCGACCGCTTTCGAAATACCGGGGAATTTCTGATTTGTACGGCCACGGGAAATTCAACCACCCTGACCTATAAAAAGCTGGTTGAAAAAAAGCAACGCTATTCCACCGAACACCTCAAGGTGGTCAAACTTGATGAATGGGGCGGAATCCCGCTGGATTATCCGCAAACCTGTGAGACCTACCTGTGGAATCACCTGCTACGACCGCTTCATATTACAGGGGAGCAGTTCATCGGATTCCAAAGCGATCCTGAAAATCCGCAGGAAGAATGCCGCAGGGTACATGAGCGGCTTGACCAGGAAGGTCCGATTGACCTGTGTATTTTGGGAATCGGACTAAACGGGCATATTGCATTTAACGAGCCTGCTGCTTTTCTGCAGCCCCATTGCCATGTAGCAAAACTTTCCGAAAAAGCACTGAGCCATCCAATGGCTAAGGAGATGGGCGCAAAACCTTCTTATGGCCTGACCCTGGGTATGGCTGATATCCTGAATTCGAAAGAAATTTTACTGCTGATCAGCGGTGCTGCAAAGGCGGAGATTACCCGTGATTTCATGCAACGGAAAATCACCACCGAATTACCCGCTTCTTTCCTATGGCTGCATCCGAACGTGCACTGCCTGTGTGACAGGGAGGCTTTCAGTTTGTCGGTGGCTTTTTGAGGGTTTATCCCTGTAGGGCCTCGGTGGCCTCATCCACAAGGTATACGATCGATTTATAGCTGATGCCGCTGTGCAGGCTCAGTCCGATTTCACAGGTACGGCTGGTGCTGTAACCTTCATTTACTGAATCAGGCAATTGCGGATTCAGCGGACGCAGGGCGGATGCGTTCAGCCCGGGCTGCAAAAACCCTCTGTCTCCCGCCCAGCCACAGCAGTTCACCTCGTCAGGAACCACCACCACGGCGGCACACTTCCTTGCAAGTGCTTCCAGGCTCTTTTTCTGTCCTGCCTTGGTGTTGCTGCAGGTACTGTGTACCGTCACCACCCTGTTTACCGGAGTAAAAGTAACACGCGATGGAAAGAAAGCCGTGATAAATCCCACCGGGTCATATAGCTTCAGTCTGGGGTCAAGGGTATCACGCATTGTAAGCAGGCAGGGACTCATATCGCAGTAAACAGGATATTCCCCATGCCGGGTGGCAGCCATCAGGGCCTGCTCCAGTTCCGTAGATTTTATAGCGGCCTGCCTTTTGAAGCCCTTGCTGCTGAAAGCCATCCCGCAACAAAGGTTCTCAAGGCCGGCGGGGAAGATCACTTCAAAACCGGCTTTTTCAAGCAGGCTTATTGTTTTCCCCACAAGGGCAGGCAGCGATCCGTAATCCGTTGATTTACCCATGGTGCGGTTGATGCACGAAGGGAAGTATACCACTTTGTCACGCGCTGGTTTCCGGTTCCGGGGAGGGGGCGGGGGAGGAGCGCCTTTGGGAAGCCATGCATTCCAGAGCGGAATCAATCGCAGGCTCATACGGTGTGCCAAATGGTTGGCATTCAGCAACAGGCGCACCCCTGCAGTGGCAAGCTTCATATTCCTTGCAATCAGAAAAGCGAGCCGGTGTGCTAGCCGGGTATGCGTTTCAAAGCGAAGTTGTTTGATTACCTTGCCGGTGTCGATTTCTACAGGGCAGTTCAAGGCGCACAATCCGTCCGTGGCGCAGGTGGCATCACCCTGGTAGTCAAATGCTTTCTGAAGGGGCTTCTGGCTTTGGGTTGCTCCACTGTCTTGCAGCCGGTGCATTTCGCGCAGCACCACGATGCGTTGCCGGGGTGTCAGGGTCAGTTCGCGGGATGGACATACCGGTTCACAGAAGCCGCATTCGATGCAGGGATCGGCAGGTGTTCGGGTTACCGGGTACGTTTTGATATTTTTAAGGTGCACCCGGTCGTCCTCATTGAGAATCACGCCGGGGTTCAGGATCCTATGCGGATCGAAAAGATTTTTAATTTCATACATCACGGCATACAGATCATCACCCCATTCGGTACGCACAAAGGGGGCCATATTTCTTCCCGTTCCGTGTTCGCCTTTCAGGCTTCCGTCAAAAACATTCACAGTCAGATCAGCCAGTTCGGTCATGAACCGGTGATAGTTTTCAATACCCTCCGGTTGGTTAAAATCAGGGGTGATAACGAAGTGGATGTTGCCATCGAGTATATGTCCCCAGATCACCGAATCCGGATACCCGTATTTTTCAGTCAGGATTCTAAGCTGCATCAGTGCGTCGGGAAGCACATTCAGCCTGAATGCCAGGTCCTCGATGATACAAGCGGTACCTGCAGGCCGGATCGCGGCAGCAGAAGTAAAAAGCCCTTTTCTGACCTTCCAGATCGACTCATAACGTATGGGGTCGGAAGTGAAATCAACCGGGTACACCGTTTCCACGGCAGCCAGCCTGTTTCGGATCATACGGACCTGCTCATTGAGTTCAGCAAGGGTGGTGGCGGCGGTGTCAATCAGCAGGGCGGCCACTTCCCCTCCCAACTCCTTCAGTACCGGAGGCATGCCGGGCCGGTCCTGCACTGAGCGCAGTGCATTGCGGTCCATCAGTTCTGCAGCCGTTACCCGCATCCCTTCGAGCAGCGGCACCACTTCACAGGCTGCCCGCAGGTTGGGGAAAAACACCAGCGATGTCGCTTTAAGCGGAAATTCCTCCACCGTACGCAGGGTTACTGCTGAAATGAAACCGAGTGTGCCTTCCGCGCCTACCATAAGATGTGACAGGATATCGAAAGGATCTTCAAAATCGATCAGCGCATTCAGGCTGTAGCCGCAGGTATTTTTTATCTCGTATTTATGGCGGATCCGGTCATAAGATTCCGGATGCCGTTTTATACCTGCCGAAATTTCAGACAGGGATTCCAGCAACGAGCCATGGGTTTCTGAAAAAACCTTGCGGGATTCCGGATCCCCGGTGTCAAGCAGGGTTCCGTCGGCCAGAATCAGGCGCATCGATTCGAGCGTGTGGTAACTGTTATGCAGAATGCCGAATGCTCCACCACTGGCATTGTTTGAAACGATGCCGCCGATCTTCGCCGCCGCAATGGAGGCGGGATCGGGACCGATGCGCCGGTTGTATCGTGCCAGTCGCTGGTTGACTAAACCTCCCGTGATGCCGCACTGAAGGGTAACCTTTTGCCCCTGATCATGAACGGACCATTTGTTGTACAAGGGCCCGATTTCAACAAGTACCGAATCCGTGATGGTTTGGCCGCTCAGGCTGGTACCGCCGGCTTTAAATGTCAGCGGTATACCCAGGGCGTGACACTGCAGGATGACCTCCCTGATGGTTTCCTCCGCATCAGCCCTGATAACCAGGGCAGGCACAAGGCGGTAAAACCCGGCATCTGTTCCTTTGGCCAGCCTGGCCATGAGATCGGAATAGAGGTGTTTTGCCGGCACACGGCCCGAAAGCGCTTGAATCAGGGAGGTTATCCTGGAATCAGGGTTCATAGATAAGGACACAGGTTTTGTACTTGCAATTTAGTGAACAATTGCAATATCAGGTCCTATTACAACAAATAACCTTTAAAGGGAAGAACCTTTGGGTCAGAGGGCCATTTTTTCAAGCACAGTGCTTGCCAACAGGTTGCTTTTCTGCAGGTTTTCCCTGCTGAGTTCAAAACGCATCACCCCATCGGCGGCTGCAAAATTGATCATGGCACCACGGCTTGTCATGCCTTCGGTTTCGGTTACAACCAGGGTACTCATGCCGGCGGTCTTTTCAACCAGTTGTTTCAGTTTTGTACTCTGCCATGCGGCTACGAAAACCATCTGCTGGTATCCGGAAACCTCCCCAACCGTATTACAGTACTTAATCTGGATAGCCTGTTTCCCAACCTTCATGTTTTGTGTCAGCCGGGTCATTTCGGCAAATACTTCCTTGTTCCCGACAATGGTGATCACAAAGTCACCCGAACGGTTGCCCTCCGGCCAATTGATGTTTCTGGAGAAATTAAAAAGACAGTTGGAGATATATTTCGGCATCGAAACCATTTTTGTTTCCTGTGCCGTAACAGTACCCAAAGCAAAAACAAATGAAAATACGCCTGCAAAGACCCGGGTGCGGGTCATACTGAAAAACCTGATCATAGACGAAAGTTTAAAAGTTAATCCACTACATATCAATCTGCTTACGTCTAACTGTCACTCTCGGGATACAGGTAAAAAATGGGTTGGTGAAAGGAAATCAGACACCGGCTGTATACGGTATCCTGAAAAAAAGGTTACCTGTCAGGAAAAAATGAAGTATTTCAAAGGTAACCCCCGAAACCAACAAGTCTTTTCTTAAAATAAGGGCCTTCAAGGCTTGCAATGGAAACTGTTTTCCCCTTGCTCGGGGCATGTATGAATTGGTCGTCGCCCAGGTAAATACCCACGTGGCCGATGGATCGTTTCCTGGTTTTGAAGAAAACAAGGTCGCCGGGTTGTGCGTCTTTTTTCTTAAGGTGTTGGCTTTTCTTGTATTGTTCATAGGACGAACGGGGAAGTTCAAATCCGAGGTTGCCGTATACGAATTTCACGTACCCCGAGCAGTCGAAACCGGTTGCAGATGACTGACCGTAGCGGTAGGGTACACCCAGGTAGGCTTTTGCTTCAGTCAGGATGCGTGAACGGACTGAATCCAGTGGAATCACCACAGTGTCCGGCTCGTCATCAAAAACAACATAGAGGGTGTCCTGGGAATATACCCCAAGAGAGCCGGCAAGGAATAGTAACGTCAGGATGAATTTCACGACAGGGTGTTTTTTGGCAATGATAATAAAAAAAGTCCGGGCAAACACGCCCGGACCTTTCCGATCTATGCTGAGAGGGGTATTACTTGTTGCTGTTCAAGCTGAAAACCACCGGAACAATGAAATCCTGTCTGACTGCAAGACCATCCTTCTTGCCTGGGTTGAACCTCAAGGTCCGTGCAGCGCGGCATGCTTCTTCGCCACACTGTCCCCCAATATCCTGCACGAGTTTCACGTTTTCAACTTCGCCCTGTGTATTGAGGGTGAACATGATGACTACAGTACCTTCTAAATTGCGATCAATAGCTTGTTGCGGATAGCGGATCCGGCTCTGCAGGTCGGAAATCAGGTCATTTCCAGATTCAGAAATGACAAGTGACAGGTCATTGCCTGCAGACGTGGGTGAATGAACAATAACGGAGGCCATCCGGGGATAGGGTGAGCCATCCTCAGGACTGGTAATCGTGTTTTCCCCGGGGAACATTGAGGTAAAAGACATGAATAGCATTCCAGTGGCCGCACAGGCTACCATTAAAGCAAACCTTGTCTTTTTCATGAGGTTGGATTTATTGTATAAATAGAACATAAAAGAATAAAGAATATAAATATCTCAAAATCCTAAATAAATGTACGATAATGCAAGACCTGATTAACATGATAATTATCATATTAAAGTATGACAAAAGTCATGTTAGAGCCATGATGCGAAATGGATGAACTTGGTTTTCTTTTCCTTGATAAGTGCCTTCATCTGGGGAAAATTGTATCTTTGAACCGGTCTGAAAACCCACTACATTGAAATTAACCCTTTCCAGTGAATATTCTGATTATTGAAGATGAAACCAAGGTAGCCGCCTTTCTGAAGAAAGGGCTGGAAGAGCAGGGCTATCATGCAGACATCGCCTATGACGGGCAGATGGGAGAGAAGATGGCGTTGCAGGGAATATATGATATCGTGTTGCTTGATCTGATTCTGCCCCAGATCAACGGGCTCGAGCTATGCCGGCGCATCCGCTCATTCAGCCAGACCCTGCCCATTCTGATGCTCACTGCCCTGGGAACCACGGAAGACAAGGTGACGGGCTTTGATGCCGGAGCAGACGACTACCTGGCCAAGCCCTTTGAATTCAGGGAGCTGCTTGCCCGGATCAAGGCGCTTACCAAGCGCACTACAGGAGTTCAGCACAAGTCGGGTTCCCTCACCGTTTTTGACCTGGAACTCGACCAGAACCGGAAAATGGTGAAGCGCGGTGATAAAATCATTCCCCTTACAGCCAAGGAGTATTCCCTTCTTGAATACCTGATGCTGCATCAGGGCAGGGTGTTGTCGCGCGTTGAAATTGCGGAACAGGTCTGGGATATCAATTTCGATACCGGTACCAATGTGGTGGATGTATACATCAACATCCTGAGAAAGAAAATCGACAAGGGTTTTGACAGGAAACTGATCCACACCCGTATCGGGTTGGGATATTTATTGGATGAAGAATAATGGAAATCCGCAGTAAACTTACCTTGCAGTTCAGCGCCACGGTGGGACTGATTCTTTTTTCCTCCTTTCTGGCCATTTATCTTTCGTTTTCAGAATCAAGGAAGGTTGAATTCTTTCAGCGGCTGTCGGACAAGTCGCGGTTGGTGGCACAGATGCTGCTCGAAATTGAAGAAATCAATGCGGATGTACTGGGCAAAATTGAGCAAAACAATCCCCTCAACCTCGCCAACGAGAAGATTATTATTTACGATTACGACAATACCGTACTGTTTTCAAGCGATACAAGCAAGGTGCTCCGGATCAGCAAAAGCCTGATTCATGAAGCCCGCGCCAAACGCGAGATCCGGTTCACCGCAAGGTCGTATGAAGTCTGCGGACTGTTGTATCCCGGAAACGGCACACCGGTAGTGGTGTTTACCGCAGCGACGGACCTGCAGGGGATGAAAAAGCTGAAAATGTTGCGCAACATATTGTTGCTGGTGTTTATCGTGAGCCTTCTTTTTATTATTGTTGCCGGCCGTCTGTTTGCCAACCGTGCGCTCAAGCCCATTGAACACATTGTGGCGCAGGTTGACGAAATAGGGATTACCAATCTCGATGCACGGGTGGATGAAGGCAATGGGAAAGATGAAATGGCCAAGCTTGCCATCACGTTTAACAACATGCTCCGCCGTCTGGAGGCATCTTTCCGGATCCAGCGGACCTTTATTGCCAATGCCTCGCACGAATTGCGGAACCCGCTTACCGCCATCAGCGGACAGCTTGAGGTTCTGCTGATGTCTGACCGGCCGAAGGAAGAATACCTGGCGGCCTTGAAGTCAGTGCATGAAGATGCCGTTCAAATCAACCAGCTTGCAAATAACCTGCTGTTGCTGGCACAGACCAATCCCGACAGCACTTCCCATATCTTTACCCAGGTGCGGATTGATGACACGCTCTGGCAGGCTACCAATGAAATCCGCAGAAGATATCCCGATTACCAGATTGGTATCAACTTCAGCGAGTCGATTCAGGATGAAAGCAGCCTGATCGTGAAGGGGAATGAACTGCTTATCAAGACCGCTTTCCTGAACCTGCTTGAGAATGCCTATAAATACTCTCCCGACCATCAGGTTACCCTGTTGATCAGCCTGAAGGCAGGCCACGTAGTGATTGAATTCACTGACCGGGGGATTGGAATTTCTCCAGAGGAGGTTCATATGATCTTCAATCCCTTTTACCGCTCGAAAAGCGCTTTCGAACAGCGGGGCCATGGCATCGGACTTACCCTGGTTGAAAATATTGCCGTGTTGCATCATGGATTTGTCACTGTGCATTCCACCCTGGGCAAGGGTTCTACCTTTGAATTCAATCTGCCCATCGAATCTGAAACGGCCTGATTCTTTAATTGCTTTTTAATCCCGTATTTATAGCGTCTTAATATAGATGTTTTATTTTCGTAACGCTGAACGACTGTTTTCATGGAGCTGGAAACGTTCG
>JADHED010002013.1_pt1 | contig 15204 bp, 14 predicted proteins | sample 8952041 | NCBI WGS metagenome assembly JADHED01 (sample SAMN16124423, study PRJNA663239) | bioreactor sludge metagenome | isolation source: sludge (control) | place: India:Bengaluru | collected 2018-09-08
GGTTCACCGCCCCTCCAGCGGGGACTGGAGACGGGCGGAGGCATCCTGCCGGCGCCACCCCGCCGGCCCTCCCCGGCTCGACGCACTCACCCCCAACCGCAGAGAAGGAGAAAGCTCATGAGAAAGCTCGCGTTGCTGTTCGCAGTGTCGGTTCTCGTGGTCGCGCTCGCCGGACCGGCCGCGGCCGAGATCAAGGTCGGCATCATGGTCCCCACCACCGGCTCGGAAGCCACCTACGGCAAGGACATGGAGAACGCGGTGAAGATGGCGGTCGACGAGCTCAACGCCAAGGGCGGAGTGCTCGGCCAGAAGTTCTCGACCTTCACCGCCGACGACGGCTGCGACCCGCAGATGGCGACCGCCGCGGCCAGCAAGATCGCCTCGGCCGGGGTCGACGCGGTGGTCGGAGGCTACTGCTCCGGAGCCACCCTGCCGACGCTGAAGATCTACGCCGACGCCGGGATCCCCTTCGTCATCACGGCCGCCAACTCCAGCAAGTTCAGCGACATGAACCCGGGCAACGCCTTCCTGGTCAACGCCATCGGCAGCTACCAGGTCGAGACCGCGGTCGCCCTCTTTAAAAAGCTCGGCGTCAAGAAGCTCGCCATCGTCCACCAGGGCGACGGCTACTCCGAGGACCTGGCCAGCCTGACCCAGAAGAAGTGGAAGGAGTCGGGCAACGAGGTCGTGGCCTACGAGCTGGTCAACAAGGGCGAGCAGGACCAGTCCGCGCTCGTCACCCGGCTGAAGTCCAAGGCCCCGGACATGGTCTTCTGGACCGCCTACTATGCCGACGGCGGCCTGCTCATCAAGCAGCTGCGCCAGGGCGGCTACAAGGGCAAGATCACGGTCGGCGACGGCTCGACCGACGCCAAGCTGATCCAGATCGGCGGCAAGGCGACCGAGGGCGTCTACGCGCTGGCCAACCCGCTGCCCGAGTTTCTGACCACGGGCAAGAAGTTCATCGGCGACTACAAGGCCAAGTTCAAGACCGACCCCGGCCCCTACTCGGCGCTGACCTACGACGGCATGATGCTGCTGGCCGACGCGATCAAGCGCGCCGGCTCAGCCGACAAGAAGGCCGTCACGGCGGCCCTCAAGAAGACCGACAAGTTCCCCGGCCTCTCCGGCCCGGTCACCTTCACCGACAAGAACCTGCTGGCCACCTCCAACTTCGTGGTCCTGCAGGTCAAAGACGGCAAGTGGATGCTGTCCAAGTAGCCGCTCCGCAGCACACCCCGAGCCCGCGCCGCTCGCCGGCGCGGGCCTTCACCCGCACCCCCGCGAGAGGAAGCGTCCCGTGGACACCCTCGACATCGTCAGCCAGCAGATCGCCAACAGCCTGATTTTGGGCTCGTTCTACGCCCTCGTCGCGCTGGGCTATTCCATGGTCTACGGGATCATCAAACTCTTGAACTTCGCCCACGGCGACATCTACATGGTGGGCGCCTTCATCGGCTTTGCGATCCTGTCGCTGATCTCGGGCGCGATCGGCGACGGCTGGCTCGGGATCAGCGCCTCGGTGGTGCTCTCGATGATCGCCACGGGCTTCTTGGGGATGGCGATCCAGCGCATCGCCTACCGGCCGCTCCTGTCCGCGCCGCGCCTGTCCATCCTGATCACCGCCATGGGCGTCTCGCTGGTGCTCTTCAACACCGTGATGGCCGCCACCTTCGGCGAGTACAAGGCCTTCGAGACCGGCCTGGACTTCGAGGGCATCGAGATCGGCAGCGTCCACATCAGCCACACCCAGATCGTGCTGGTGCTGACGACCGCCGCGCTCATGGTGACGCTGACGCTCTTTATCAACAAGACCATCTATGGCAAGGCCATGCGCGCCATCTCGATCGACATGGACGCCTGTCGCCTGATGGGCATCGACGTCAACAAGATCATCGCGCTGACCTTCTTCGTGGGCTCGGCGCTCGCCGCGGCAGCCGGCGTCATGGCCGGCGTCTACTACGGCTCGATCCACTTCTTCATGGGCTTCATCATCGGGCTGAAGGCGTTCACCGCCGCGGTCTTCGGCGGCATCGGCATCATCCCCGGGGCCATGCTGGGCGGGCTCTTGCTCGGTGCCCTCGAGTCCTTCGGCACCCAGATGCCCTGGATCGGCACGGAGTGGAAGGACGTCTTCTCCTTCGGCCTGCTGATCCTGATCCTGGTCTTCAAACCCAACGGCCTGATGGGCCGCACCGAAATCGAGAGGATGTGAGCCATGGCCGCGAACGACGAGACGGCCGCCGCGCGCCGCACCGGCCTGGCCGGCATCGAGGACCGCATCGCCGACGTTCTGGAAGACCGCAGAAAGCGCGCCGCGGTCTTCGCCGCGCTCGTGCTGGCGGCCGTGCTCGTGCCGGGCGTCGGCAGCAACTACACGCTGGAGATCCTCACCAACTCCTTCCTCTACATCGTGCTCTGCCTCGGCCTGAACATCATCGTGGGCTACGCGGGCCTGCTCGACCTGGGGTTTGCCGCCTTCTTCGCCGTGGGCGCCTACAGCGTCGGGATCCTGACATCGAAATTCGGCTGGAACTTCTGGCTCGCCATCCCGCCCGCGCTCGTGCTGACGGTCGTGGTGCGCGTCGTCATCGGGGCGCCGACGCTGCGGCTGCGCAGCGACTATCTGGCGATCGTCACCCTCGGCGCCGGCGAGATGATCCGCATCATCGCCCGCAACATGAAAGACCTGACCGGCGGCGCGAGCGGGCTGATCGGCATCCAGCGCCCCAGCATCTTCGGCCTCGAGCTCAACCAGATCAGCCACTACTACTACATCTTCCTGATCCTCGCGATCCTGGCCGTCTTCGCCAGCGACCGGCTCGAGAACTCGCGCCTGGGCCGGGCCTGGAAATACGTTCGCGACGACGAGGACGCCGCCGAGGCGATGGGCATCGACCGGGTGGCCGTGAAGCTGTCGGCCTACATCATCGGGGCGCTCTTCGCGGGGCTGGCCGGCTGCTTCTACGCGGCCAAGATGACCGCCATCTCGCCCGAGACCTTCCAGTTCATGCAGTCGATCATGATCCTGGTCGCCGTCGTGCTGGGCGGCATGGGCAAGATCGCCGGCATGGTGGTCGGCGCGCTCGCCATGGTGCTCTTCCCGGAGGTCTTCCGCGAGATCGGCTCCATGCGCATGCTGGTCTTCGGCCTGATCCTGATGGTGATGATGATCTTCCGGCCGCAGGGCCTCTGGCCCGACCGCCGGCACTGAAGCCCCGAAAGGGATGATCCCATGGCGATCCTGGAAGTCAAGGACCTGACGCTGCGCTTCGGCGGGCTGGAGGTCATCGACCGGTTGAGCTTCGAGGTCGAGGAGGGCGGCATCGTCAGCCTGATCGGCCCCAACGGAGCCGGCAAGACCTCGGTCTTCAACTGCCTGACCGGGTTTTACCGCCCGAGCGGGGGCGACATCCGCTTCAAGGGCGAGTCGGTCATGAGCCTCAAGCCGCACAAGATCACCGAGCGCGGCATGGCGCGGACGTTCCAGAACCTGCGCCTCTTCAAGCAGATGACGGTGCTCGAAAACGTGCAGTCGGGCATGCACTGCCGCACCGGCGAGGGCGCGCTCGGCGCGCTGCTGCGCAACCCCGGCCAGCGCCGCGAGGAGCAGCGCATCCGCCACGCGGCCGAGGAGTGCCTCGCCTTCGTCGGCATCCTCGAACAGAAGGACCGCCTGGCGCGCAACCTGCCCTACGGCGACCAGCGCCGCGTCGAGTGGGCGCGCGCGCTCGCCACCCAGCCCAGGCTGCTGCTGTTCGACGAACCCGCCGCCGGCCTGAACTACGACGAGAAGGAGCGGCTGATGGGCCTCATCCGCCGCATCCGCGAGGAGCTCAAGATCACCGTTTTCCTGATCGAGCACGACATGGGGCTCGTGATGCGGGTCTCCGAGAAGGTGGTCGTCATCGACTACGGCCGGAAGATCGCCGAGGGCGGCTGCGCCGAGGTCCAGAACGACCCGAAGGTCATCGAGGCCTATCTGGGCAAAGAGGACGAAGAGGGCAACTGAGATGAGCGAACCGGTTCTCCAGATCGACGGCCTGCAGACCTACTACGGCAAGATCCACGCGCTCAAGGGCATCAGCCTCGTCGTCCGGCGGGGGCAGATCGTGACGCTGCTCGGCGCCAACGGCGCCGGCAAGAGCACCACGCTGAAGACCATTTCCGGCCTGATCCGCGCCGCGGCGGGCAGTATCGTCTTCGAAGGCAAAGACATCACGGCCGCAGCACCCCACGACATCGTGCGCATGGGGCTGATCCACGCGCCCGAAGGACGGCGCATCTTCAAGGGCATGAGCGTCCAGGAGAACCTCGACCTCGGCGGCTTCACCGACCACCACAACACGGCCGAGCAGGAACGGCGGCGGAGCTACGTCTTCGAGCTCTTCCCGATCCTGCACCAGCGCCGCAGCCAGGACGCCGGCCTGCTCTCCGGCGGCGAGCAGCAGATGCTCGCCATCGGCCGGGCGCTCATGACCAATCCCACGCTCATGCTCCTGGACGAGCCCTCGATGGGTCTCGCGCCCTTCCTGGTCCAGGCCATCATGAAGATCATCCGCAAGCTCAACGAGCAGGGCGTCACCATCCTGCTGGTCGAGCAGAACGCCAAGGTCGCGCTGAAGCTCGCCGACTACGGCTACGTGCTCGAGACCGGGTCGATCGTCATCGAGGGCGACGGCCCCACCCTGCGCCAGGACGAGAGCATCGTCAAGGCCTACCTCGGCGGCGGTCACTGAGCCCGACCCGAGGACACCCGAATCGACCTCTTCTATGTGCCGGGCCACTATTGGTCCGCGCTTCCCCCCCCGCTCCCTTCTCCGCTCGCACGATGCCGAGGCTTTCGGCACCCCAATCTATACCCGCGGGGCTCCGAAGTGGTGTTTGACAACTACGCCGGATTTGGCGTAAAAAGGTACGCATATCGTAACGTTAAGGTTCCCGAGAGATCACCATGCCGGCGGACAACGACAAATACTTTTCGAAGACGATTGAAAAGGGCCTGCTGCTCCTAAGCCTGTTCGACCGGGACCACTCCACGCGCAGCCTGACCGAGATCTCCCAGATCACCGGAATCAACAAGACATCCGTTTACCGGTTTGTGAACACTCTGGTCGAGTTGGGGTACCTCAGGAAGATCAGCAGCAACCGGCTGATCCGCCTGGGCCCGAGGGCATTTGTGCTCGGTCAGAATTTCTTTCACGGTTTCGACCTGCTGCAGGGCGTCAAGCCCATCATCGACAAGACCTCCATTCAGCACAACGTTTCAGTCGATTCGGCGCTGCTGCACCGGCACGCCCTGATATCATTGTACCGCCGGGAGCTGCCCAACCTGATCTATTTTCGTCTCCCGCTGCTCATGGAAGACCTTCATGCCCGTGCGTTAGGGAAAGCCATCCTCGCCAATCTCGAGGAAAAAGAGCTTTCCGGCTTCTTGAAATCCCTGCGCCTGAAACGGCTCACGCCCAAGACCATCACCACCAAAGAAGAGCTGATGAAGGAACTTGTCGCCACCCGCAACCGCGGGTACTCCATCAACAACGAAGAGTACCTCCTCGGTCTTGTCTGCATCGGCGCGCCCCTGATCAATTTCAACACCAAAGCGGTTGCCGGCGCAGTCAGCCTCGATTTCCCGGCCTCTGAATTCCCACTCGGCATCATCGAACGCAACTACACGGGTATCCTGACCAAACTCGCGAGCGAGCTGTCCGCCATCATCACGTCGCTGGATGTATAACGCGAGAGCCGAACCTGCAGCCCTCGCTCGGTTCCATCCTGACATCGTCCCGGTCCCCCATCCCCGCCGCGTTCACCCGGCACGCCCCTTTTCAGCGCATATCCGATAGTTGACCGCAGCGGCACCTCGGTGGCGGTCGGCCTCAGAATAATTTTTCTTGACAACCTGTTTGCGATGATCTAATCGCATTTCTATATTTTTATCTTTGTTACTATTATCGTAATTTAAACCCCCTTAAGAGGTGTCCATGAATTTGGCTCGTTTCCCCAGAAGAGTGTACACGGCCGGTGAAACCCCGATCGAATACCTGCCCAACTTCACGAAGGCCGTCGACGGACCGGAGATCTACATCAAGCGGGACGATCTCCTCGGCTTGACTGCGGGAGGGAACAAGACGCGCAAGCTCGAATTCCTTGTTGCAGATGCCCTGTCACAGGGGGCCGACACGCTCATCACCTGCGGGGCGGTCCAGTCGAACCACTGCCGCCTGACCCTGTCGGCTGCCGTCAAAGAGGGGCTGAAATGCCGGCTGGTGCTGGAGGAGCGGGTGGCGGGCAGCTACCGGCTGGATGCGAGCGGCAACAACTTCCTCTTCAGGCTCCTGGGTGTCGAAAAGGTCACGGTGGTCCCCGGCGGTTCCAACATGCTCGATGCCATGAACCAGGTTGCCGAGGAACTGGCCAAGGAGGGGCGACGTGGCTACGTCATCCCCGGCGGCGGGTCGAACCCCATCGGGGCGACCGGCTACGTCGCCTGTGCGCAGGAGATCCAGAATCAGCTCTTCGCCAAGGGCATCGACATCGACCGGATGGTCACCCCCACCGGCAGCACGGGGACCCAGGCAGGCCTGGTCGTCGGCTTTTCCGGCTGCAACATGAACATCCCCATCGTCGGGATCGGCGTCAGCCGGGACAAGGAGGTCCAGGAAGAGCTGGTCTTCGATCTGGTGGAACGCTGCGCCGAACACGTGGGGGTGAAGGGCGGCATCCCGCGCGCGGCGGTCACCTGCTTCGGCGACTACTGGCGGCCGAAATACTCGGTGCCGAACCGCAAGATGGTCGAGGCGGTGAACCTGCTGGCCAAGAGCGAAGGCATCCTGCTCGACCCGGTCTACACGGGCAAAGCCATGGCCGGGATGATCGACCTCAGCCGCAAAGGCTTCTTCAAGAAGAGCGAGCGGGTTCTGTTCCTGCACACCGGGGGCTCTCCCGCGCTCTACGCCTACATGAAAGCGATTCTCGGCGAGGAAAACGTCGCCGAGTAGGGATGGTCAAGATGCGCCGGCAGACGGTCGGCATCATCGGAGGGTGTTGGCCGAGGCCATCTCTGACCAAGGCCCGGAACGACAAAACGCGCGTCACGCGATGACTGCAGACACGAACCGTGGACACTAGGTCGAGGGGAAGATGAGCGAATACCTGAAAAAGGCAGTCAAGACAGCGGCGACGGACGACACCGAGACCCGTTCGATAGTCGAGGCGATGCTGAACGACATCCGCCACCGCCGCGAGGGTGCCGTCCGGGAGTACGCGGCGAAGCTGGACCGCTGGGACAAGGACGTGGTCGTCCCGGCGGAACAGGTCAGGGAGCGGATCAAGGAAATTCCGCAGTCCGTCCGGGACGACTTCCAGTTCGCGCGGGACCAGGTCTTCGGGTTCGCCGTCAAGCAGCGCGAGAGCATGCACGAGTTTTCAACCGAGCTGTTCCCCGGGGTGAGGCTGGGACAGAAGCTGATCCCCTGCGGTTGTGCCGGATGCTACGTGCCGGGCGGTCGATTCGCGCACGCCGCCTCGGCCATCATGAGCATCGCGACCGCCAAGGCCGCCGGGGTCCCCTACGTGGCCGCCTGCTCACCGGCGCGCGACGACAGAGGCATCAACCCGTATGTCCTCTACGCCATGTCGATCTGCAACCCGGACATCATCCTGACCTTGGGCGGCGTGCAGGCCGTCGCCGCCATGGCCTTCGGCCTGTTCACCGGGAAGCCGGCCGACATCATCGTCGGGCCCGGTAACCGCTACGTGGCCGAAGCCAAACGGCTCCTTTACGGAGAGGTAGGCATCGACGTGTTTGCCGGGCCATCCGAATCTCTCGTCCTGGCGGACGCGCAGGCTGACCCGCTCATCATCGCGGTCGATCTGATGAGCCAGGCCGAACACGGCTACGACTCTCCGGTTTGCCTGGTCACCGACTCCAGGCTGTTGGCCGGGGCGGTGCTCGAGTTGATGCCGGCCGTCATCGCGGAGTTGCCTGAGCCCCAGGTCGCGCGATCGTGCTGGGACAACTACGGCGAGGTGATTCTCTGCCGGGACCGCGAGGAGATGGCGAAGGTGGCCGACGAACTGGCGATGGAGCACGTGCAGGTGATGGCTGCCGACCTCGAGTGGTGGCTGGGGAGGTTGAGGAACTACGGGTCGTTGTTCCTGGGCGAAGGATCCACCGTTTCCTACGGCGACAAGACCTCCGGTACAAATCACATCCTTCCGACCAAGCGTGCCGCCCGCTATTCGGGCGGCCTCAGCGTCGGCAAGTTCATCAAGACCGTTACCTACCAGGAAGTATCCGCCGCGGCGAACCGCCGGATCGGCGCGGTGGCGTCGCGCATCTCGCGTCTGGAAGGGATGGAAGGCCACGCCCGCGCAGCCGACATCCGACTGCGGAAATTTTTCCCGGGAGAGACGTTCGACTTCAACGTCTATCGGCCCCAATCCTGATGCAGGACCTCCCTTCATGAGGTACAGGGACGGCGCTGACTGAACTCAGACTCGGAGCGACCATGGCGACTGCAGACGACGACCTGATCTTCAGCAAGGAGTTTACCCGGCAGGAAAGCCTGCCGCCCGAGGCGATCGAACGCTCAACCCAGCTGCTGGCCACGGGCCGCCTCCATCGGTACAACAACGCTCCCGGCGATGAATCCGATGCGGCCTTGCTCGAAAGCGAATTCGCCGCCTACGTCGGATCGAAGTACTGTGTCGCCCTCTCCTCCTGCGGGAGCTCCCTCTATGTGGCGCTCAAGTGCGCCGGCGTCCAACCCGGCGATCTGGTGTTGAGCAACGCCTTCACCCTTGCGCCGGTGCCGGGCGCGGTCGAGCACGCGGGCGCAAGACCCGTGTTCGTCGAATGCGGCCGGGATTTCTGCGTGGACCTCGACGACCTGGAGCGCCAGGCGGAGGCGACCCGGGCGCGGTATTTCCTGATGTCCCACATGCGCGGGCACATCGCAGACATGGACCGCGCCGTGGGGATCTGCCGCCGCTTCGGCATCGCGCTCATCGAGGATTGCGCCCACACGATGGGAGCGAAATGGGCGGGCCGGTACAGCGGGACGTTCGGGGAGATCGGCTGCTTCAGCACCCAGACCTACAAGCACATCAACTCCGGTGAGGGCGGGCTCCTGGTCACAGACGACGACGCGGTCGCCGCGAAAGCCATCCTCTACTCCGGCTCCTATATGTTTTACGACCGGCACACCGCGCGCCCGGACGAGGCCGTGTTCGAAACCTACAAGTACGAAATCCCGAACCTGAGCCTTCGGATGTCCAATCTCCAGGCTGCGCTGATCCGCCCGCAGCTTAAATTGCTGCCCGAACGGGTGAGACAGTGGAATGAGCGCTACCGGGCGCTGGCCGACGGGTTAAAAAAGATCGCCCACGTCCACGTCCCTGCCAGAGATCCTCGCGAAGAGTTCGTCGGAAGCTCGATCCAGTTCTCGTTGACCGACGTGAGCCCGTCCGAAGCGGAGGCGTTCGTCTCGGGGTGCAACCGCCGCGGCGTATCCGTCATGTGGTTCGGCCGCAAAGAGCCGCAGGGCTACACCAGCAGCTACCACACCTGGCGCTACGTGGAGCGGCTGCCGGACCTGCGGCAGACCGACGGCGTTCTGGGGTTCATGTGCGACATGCGAATCCCCCTGACCTTCACCCTGGAAGACTGCGACGTCCTGGTCCGGATCATCGCGAACGTCATGCATTCCATATCCCGGTAGCCGGAGGGCGGAATGAATAGCAACGGCACGCGGCAAGACGGCATCCTCGTTCAGAACCTCACCAAGCGCTACGACGACCTCCTGGTCCTGGACGACATCTCCTTCGACGTTCGCCAGGGGGAGTTGCTGTGCATCGTCGGGCCGACCGGGTGCGGGAAAACCACGTTCATGAACACGCTCGCCAAGCTGATACCGGCAACCTCCGGCAGCATTCTCATCCATGGCGAGGAGGCCGACCCCTGCCGTCACAACCTCGCCTACGTCTTCCAGGAGTCGACGAGCTTGCCCTGGCTGACGGTTCGACAGAACGTCGCCTATGGGATGGAAGTCAAAAATGTCCCGCGGAAAGAGCGCGAGGTGCGGCTGGAGCACATCCTGAACCTCGTCGGCCTGGCGGATTGCGCCGACCTCTACCCGAACCAGATCTCCGCCAGCATGGAGCAGCGGGTTTCGGTGGCGCGGGCATTCGCCACCCACCCTGACCTGCTTCTCATGGACGAGCCCTACGGGCAGCTCGACGTGAAGCTCCGGTTCTATTTGGAAGACGAACTGGTGCGCCTCTGGGAACATCTGAAGAGCACTGTGATATTCGTCACGCACAACATCGAGGAGGCGGTCTACCTGGCCGAGAGGATCATCATTCTGACCAACAAGCCCACCAAAATTAAGACCGAAATCAAGGTCGAGCTGCCCCGGCCAAGGGATTTTCTGGACCCGGAGTTCCTCAGGATCAGAAAGGACGTCACCGAGCTGATACGGTGGTGGTAACACCGGAACATGCGCGGGTCGCTCGGGGTCGGGGGAAAGGAGGAAACGGAATCCGATTTATCGCCAACGCTTCCATTGTGATGCGACGTGTGTCCGAGGCTGCGCGACCGCCTGATAGCAGCTTAGGATCAACCCATTATCAAAACATGAAAGCGAGGTTTCCCATGAACCGCAGCGTCTTCCGCACCATGGTGTTTGCCGCAGCCGCCGCTTTGACTCTGGCCGTCTTGACAGCCCCCGCGCCGGCCGTCGCCCAGACCGTCACGCTTAAAACATGCTGGCAACCCGAGCACTCGACCTTCATCATGTGGGATCCCATCCAGAAGGGATGGGACAAGGAAGCCGGCCTCAAGATCGAAATGATTTACTTCGATTCCGGCATGGCGCAGATGGAAGCGCTCGCCGCCAAGCAGTGGGTCGCCGGAGCGACCGGGAGCGTTCCCATGCTCGTGGGCGCCATGCGGTTTGGGGCCTACATGATCGCCATCGCCAATGATGATTCGCTGGCGAACGCCGTCTTGGTGAGGCCGAACAGCCCGATCCTGAAGGCCAAGGGTACCAATAAGGACTTCCCGGAGACGTACGGCTCGCCCGAAACCGTCAAGGGCAAGACGGTCCTGGTGACCACGGTGTCCTCGGGCCACTATGCGCTGTCCACCTGGCTCAAGCGGATCGGGCTGAAGGACTCGGACGTCGTGATCCAGAACATGGACCAGGGCCAGGCACTGGCGGCATTCGAGTCAGGAGTCGGGGACATCGCCGTCCTGTGGGCGCCGTCCATGTTCATCGGCATGTCCAAAGGGTGGAAAATGGTCAACACGGATTCCCAGAAGGGCGCCAACATGACCAACGTCATCGTGGCCGACAAGGCTTGGGCCGACAAGAACCCGGAACAGGTCGCCAACTTCCTGCGGGTGTACTTCCGCGGGATCGACCGCATGAAGACGGAAAACGTCAAGCTGGCCCCGGGTTTCTCCAAGTTTCTGCTGGACTGGGCCGGGGTAAAGATGAGCGTCGAGGACGCGGCCGAGGACATCAAGATCCACACGGTCTACAGCCTGGACGAGCAGCTCAAGTTCTTCGACAACTCCAAGGGACCTTCGCAGGTTGAGCAGTGGATGAAGGGAATGGCCAACTTCTTCGTGGAGCAGAAGCGCTTCAAGCCGGAAGAGATGGACCAGGCGATGAAGAGCGGCTTCGTCACAGACAAATTCCTGAAGATGATCAAGAAGTAACCTCATACCGAGTCATGGGGGGGCAGCGGCCGCCCCCCATGACTCCTGCCCCCGCAGGCCGACCGGAAATTTTGGAGGACATCGCCATGACTGCGTATCCAACCGGCGAGAGTCGTCTGTTGAAGTTCATCCCATACATGAGCGTTGCGGCCTTCTTCATCGGCTGGCAGCTGATCGTCTCTCTCGGTTTGGTGCCCAAGATGCTCCTGGCGGCTCCGTTGGACGTTCTCAGACTGTTTATCGACAAGCTGACGCAGGCTCACCCGGACGGCGCGCTTCTATACGTGCACGTGCTCGTCAGCCTCGAAGAAGCTCTCCTGGGGTATCTTCTTGCACTGGCCATCGGGATCCCGTTGGGGTTGCTGATGGGGTGGTTCCACACCGTCGAGGGGTTCGCCCGGCCGATTTTCGAGATGATCCGCCCGATCCCGGCCGTAGCGTGGATCCCCCTGACGATCTTCTGGTTCGGAATCGGGCTCTCGGGCAAAGTGTTCATCATCTGGCTTTCCGGGATCGTGCCGTGCGTCATCAACTCATTCGTCGGGGTCACGCTGACCAATCCGACGTCGATCCAAATGGCTCGCACCTACGGCGCCTCGAAATGGCGGATCTTCAGGACGATCTGCATCCCATCCGCTTTGCCGATGGTGTTCGGGGCGCTGCAGATGGCGCTGGCCGCCTGCTGGACGACTCTCGTCGCCGCCGAGCTGATTGCCGCCAATACCGGCCTGGGGTTCCTGATCACCATGGGGCGACGGCTGACCATGCCCGACATGGTGGTGCTGGGGATGATCCTGGTCGGCCTGACGGGCTTCGTGATCGGGGTCATCATCGACGCGGTCGAAAAGAAGCTCCTGGCCGGCATCAGGAGGTAACGCCATGACATCGCAGGCCAACACCTTGCCCCCGGCCTCAAAAAGGTCGCAGCCGCCGCGAAGCCTTGCCGTCTTCGTGCAATCGGTCGCCGGCAGCCGCTATTTTCTATACACCCTGTCCATCGTCATCTTCCTCACCATCTGGGACCTGGCTGCCGTCAACAAGCTGCTCGGCAACTTCCTGCCACGCCCGATCGATGTCCTGATCCAGCTCTGGTCGCTGAACACCGAGCCGCTTGCGAGCAAAACCCTGTTCGAGCACCTGTGGGCGAGCATTTACCGGGTCCTCATCGGCTGGGCCATCGGGGTCCTCTTCGCCGTGCCCTTGGGTATCTTCATGGGCCTGAACCCTTACGTCAGGGCTGTCGTGAAGCCGGTGTTCGATCTCCTCAAGCCGATGCCCCCCATCTCGTGGATCTCGCTCTCGATCCTGTGGTTCGGCCTGGGCGAGGAATCCAAGGTCTTCATCATCGCCATCGGCAGTTTCGTGCCCTGCATCCTGAACTCTTACAACGGCATACGGCTGATCGACCCGGCGCTCTACGACGCGGCACGAATGCTCGGGGCCAGCCGGAGGCAGGAAATCCTGGAAGTCGGATTCTTCGCGTCGGCGCCGGCCATATTCGCGGGACTTCAGATCTCGCTCAGCATCGCTTGGTCCTGCGTACTGGCGGCCGAACTCGTCGGCTCCAGGTCCGGCATGGGCTTCATCATCATCCTGGGCATGAATCAGTCGTCGCCGGCCCTGATCATCGCCGGCATGGTGGTCATTGCGATTACCGCCTGCCTGATCAGCGTGGTCATGGAGCGCCTGGAGAACGTGGTCTGCCCGTGGAAGAGGGAACTGCCGCAATGAAAGATGGACACGCCAAAATCGAGTTTCAGAACGTCAGCAAGACCTTCATCCAGAAGCAGACGCAGCGAGTCCACGTGCTGGACGACATCAGTTTGACCGTCTCGGAAAACGAGTTCCTGGTGATCGTAGGCCCGGGGCAGTCCGGGAAGTCGACCCTGCTGCGCATCGCGGGCGGACTGGAGCGCCCATCCTCCGGGCGGGTCTCCTTGAATGGTCGCGAGATCACGGCACCGGGGCCCGACCGCAGCATGGTGTTTCAGACCTACAGCCTCTTCCCTTGGAGGACGGTCGCGGGCAACGTCGAAGCCGGGCTGCGCTTCCAGGGGATGGAAAGGCGGAAGCGGCGGGAGATCGCGCAACGGTGCATCGAACTGGTGGGCCTGAAGGGCTTCGAAAAGGCGTTCCCCCATCAGCTCAGCGGGGGCATGAAGCAGCGCGTCGGCATCGCACGCGCCTATGCCAACGATCCCGAGGTGCTGCTCCTGGACGAGCCGTTCGGACAGCTCGATGCGCAGACCCGAATCCTGATGGAGATCGAAGTCCAGCGGATCTGGCAGCAGGAGAAGCGCACGGTCCTCTTCGTGACCAACAACATCGACGAGGCCATTTACCTCGGCGACCGGATCGTCACGCTGGACGGCAAACTACCGGGACGCCTCTCGGGCGAGTACCGGGTCGACCTCCCCCGCCCGCGCGAACACACCGACGTCGAATTTCTCGCGTTGCGGCGAAAGATCACAGAGGCGACTCAGTTAATTCTGTAATCCTTCACATCTCCGGCGGGGCTTTCTTGCCGCGGGCAATCTGCCGGCTTCCCCCACGACTTTCCTGCAGCGTTACATAGACCCAAGCACGGGACAGGTTGTGCCACGGCATAGCCTGTCTCGGGCGGGTATATACACCGCCGTGGCACAATACAGACGAAACCGGGTTATCCTGACCTGCACGTTGTGCTATTGTGAAACATTGCCTCACGGTGAGCAGCCCAGGATGAATATGGAGCGGACATGACCGCGGCAGAAAAGACCCGCCGGGAGACGAACGGATATCCTGTCGAGACACGCCGCACACCGTCAGGGGTCGTGCTGCCGGTGGCGCTTACGCTGCTGGTCCAGGCCGCCGTGTCCGGCAGCGTCGTGGCCATCCCGATCCTCATGCCGGTCGCAGCCGCCGAGCTCGGCATCCCCGCCAGCCGCGTCGGCATCTTCATGTCCATGATCTATCTGGGCTCGACGCTCGTCGCCCCGCTGAGCGGGCACGTCATCGACCGGCTTGGGCCGATCCGGGTCAGCCAGATCTGCATCGCGCTCTGCGCCCTCGGGCTTGCAGCCATCTCGGTTTCGGCGATTCCGCTGATGATCGCCGGTGCTTTCGTCATGGGCACCGGCCACGCCCCGGTCACGCCGGCCAGCTCCCACGTGCTGGCGCGCACGACCCCGCCGGCGATCATGTCGCTGGTGTTCTCGATCAAGCAGACCGGGGTCCCGGTCGGCGGGGCGCTCGCGGGTGCGATCGTCCCCTCGCTCGTGCTGGTCTTCGGGTGGAAGGGCTCCGCCATCTGGGTGGCCGGGGCGATCACCCTGCTCGCCGTCTGCCTGCTGCCGTACCGGAATCGGTTCGACACGTCTCTCTCCGCCGGGAGCCGGCTCTCCTGGAGGAGCATCGCCGAGCCGCTGCGGATGAACTGGCGCAACCCGGCGCTGCGGCGGATCGCGGTCGCGTCGTTCTTCTACTCCGCGATGCAG
>JADHED010002015.1_pt1 | contig 15199 bp, 13 predicted proteins | sample 8952041 | NCBI WGS metagenome assembly JADHED01 (sample SAMN16124423, study PRJNA663239) | bioreactor sludge metagenome | isolation source: sludge (control) | place: India:Bengaluru | collected 2018-09-08
ATAACCTCTATATCGTTATTTAAAAAACAAAATAAATTACCAGAATCATGTTTTGCACCTTCATTATTCAAATAAGAATAATTAAATGGACAGTCTATACGAACGATCTTTACAAATTCGTGTTTTTTGATCTCGTCAAAATATTTAAAGGTTTCTGGCTCGACGCTGCCGTTATCGACGATAATTATCTCGTAGTTAGGATATGTTGTTTTCTGAATGATGCTATCAATGCATACTTTCAAAATATTTTTAGCGTCACGCGTACAGATAATAATACTGACTCTGTTGTCGTCATTTTTGTAACTGTAAAGAACGCGATGGAGAGGACCAAAACCCGACACGACTTTAGCGTCCACGCCTTGACGCTGATGATATTCTAGAATCGCTTTTCGTGCGGCATCGTGTGCGTACTGTTTCTCTCTGGAATCAAGGGCCACAGAGCCTTCAATTGCGCGCCAGTGATACAGAACTTTCGGAATGTGAATAACTTGGTCCGCCGTAATATGATCTAAAAAACGCAAGCAGAAGTCATAGTCCTGACTGCCCTCATATCCTTTTCTAAAACCGCCTATTTTTCTAACGATATCAGCTTTAAACACATTCAGATGAGTCAGAATATTCATCGATAAGAATAGCTCCGGACTCCAATCTGGCTTAAAAAACGGAGAAAAACGATAGCCTCGTTCATCTATTTTGTCTTCGTCGGAATAAATAAGGGCGCAATTAGAATTTTTCTCGATAGCATGAGCCACCCATACCAGCGCTGAATCCACCATGACGTCGTCATGATCCATCAAGGCAATAAATTCACCGGTCGCAATGCCTAGGGCCGAATTCGACGCTTCAGAAATATGACCATTCTTTTCCCGAAATACGACTTTGATCCTAGAATCCAAGGCCATCATCTGAGTCAAAACTTCGCGAATATAGAGTTTTGTCGAATTGTCATCGGCGATACACAGTTCCCAATTTTGATATACTTGATTTCTTACAGACTCAATAGCTTCGATTAGATACTCTTTCTCTATATTATAAACCGGCATTACGATTGAAATCTTTGGGTGGTTTTTAAGCCCAGAAAACATACGCTGAGTTTTCTTCCGATCAAGGAAATCATTGCGATCAAAGAACCAGAACCATAGGCGATAGCTGGTGCGAACTCTATCGAGCACGCGCCCGACAGCTCGTCGAGGCCCTTCCGAAAAAAACAGTTTGAAAAACAAAAAAGCAAATCGCATATGAGATTGAGTGAAACTTGTAAACGGTCTTAATGCTTTTTTGGCATTGTAAAAACTTAATGTTAGATCCGATACTCTTACAACCTGCATCGCTTTAACTTCAAATTTCCCTTTTTGAAAATACGGAATAAACGAAACCTCTTCGTGGTCATTTTCGGGAATGTAAATTAGTTCAATATGATTTTTGAGGACATTGTGAAAAAAGGCACTATATCGAATTTTCCCAGTTACCGGATTAAAGATCTTTAGCGTCGGCTGTGGAAAGCAGCCCTCACCCGGTCGCAATTGACTAGAGATATGATACTTTTCGCCTTTGACAAACGATCGGTCAAATTTCAAAGAAGGAGAATCTGATGTTGAGATAAACTTGCCGGCGCTGACATCAATCGCTTCGACGTCATTAAGCTCCACAAATTCTATACTCTTTTTTTCGGTCATTTTATCCCTTTTCGAACAATCTATTTTACTAGCTTAAGTGCGCGCAGGGTTCCCACTAGAAAACTTTTTAGGTGCGGAATACGTTCAAAGTTTTTCCTTAGCTTAATAAGAACTTTAGTCGTGAAACGATTTAATTCACGCTCTTGCTGAATCCGAAGCGTTCGTTCTTTATGAAGTTCTTTACGTAAATCGCCAATTTCTTTCACGCTATGAACTACATAAAGACTAGATTTAAGCTGATCGATTTGCATGCCGGATTTAATCCAGGCTTCTTTTTTAACCAAATCGTTTTCATCGCCGCCATCCATAACTGAATTTGTACCATCCTGTCTAATTCTGTATTCACAAACGGAAAAATTTATAAGATCAAAATTAATCTCATGATTAGCTGCAATTTTAATTAAAAATGCGTAGTCCTCCAAACGACTTAAGTTCACGTCAAAGTTAAGAAATTTAGAATTGCAGCGAGTACGATCAATCACATAAGAGTGTATCGGAACAAAATTATCTTGAAATAAATCGTCCGAAACGCCGCCCCAAACATATGGTTTGTCCTTGAATGTAATCGAGTAGATATTTTGCGCCGACTCAACGCCCGCGCGTCGGCATCCACCAACGGCAATGGCCGCCGTTGAGTTCTTTAACTTATCTATTAATGTGGAATAACCACGTTGGTAGACAACATCATCGTAATCTAAAAATGCGATATATCGACCTGTCGACAACCCAATACCAATGTTAATCAATTCAGAACGGCCATCTCGATTTCCGATTTGCACGACTTCTAAACGCGTTTTAGTTTTATTAGACCAAGGCTGAAGGGAAACAGACTCACTAATTTTAGCAGTGGTTTCTGGGGTTAGATTCTGACCAACAATAATGACTTCCAAATCTTCGTACTGGCTGCCCGCAAGTGAAAATAAAGCCAAATCAAGCATCTCCAAACTTGCACCTTCGTGAAAACGAACAATCACACTTAAGTGATCTGAATACACTCGTTCACTTTCCATCACACTTTCTGGTTTTATTTCGGATGTTTTTCGTCCCGTAACACAGAACTGATAGCTATTCCCATAGGGGTTATGCTGACAATACAACCCAATTAAATCATCTTGGATTCCCTTAGGTAATGAGGATTTCCATTCTTGGCTCTCTATAGGAAGACAGATATGGGACATATCTGAAATTTCAAACGGTCTTTTTGACAAAAACGATAAAAATGATTTCACAGTAAAAAAATGAACATGTGTTTTATCTAGAAGCCCACTTTCTGCATAATCAAATTGGTCTTCAAATAAACGAAGTAGTATTGAAAAATTCGCAATGTTGGGTAACGAAATTATGAATTGAGTATTTACAGGAAGAACGCTTAATACATTATCAAAAAAAAGATCAGGGTTAGCCAGGTGTTCCAGAAAGTCCAACATCATTACAGTATCAGGCTTAAAATCCAAGATAAACTTTTTTAGTTTTTCCGTTTCTTCAATCAGGTTAATTTGGTATACATCGCCTGGTTCAAAACCAGAGTTTTCAGACTTTTGAAGATCCAAACCCAAAATTTTACAATTCTTTTTTTGTTTTAGTTCCAAAAGAAGAGAGCCAAATCCACATCCGAGGTCTAAAACTCGCGAACCAGTTTGAACGGCATTAAATGCATATCCATAGGGTGAAACGTTTGAGTCTGGATTAAATTGATATTCATATTTCACGGTACAATACCTTTTCAATTAATTCACTGCCAGCGCAATTCAGAAAAGCTAAACTGCTTATCAAAACATACGATACCTTTGGACTTCGATCCCGGACGAAATGAACTCTGCTTGAGAGACGGAAATTCATTTCGGCGAACCCCAAGCTCGGTCTCGAGAGCATTTTCACAAAAGATTTTAAATTTTTTAGATTTCCATTTATGACCTAGATAGCGACCAGAAACCAGGAACTGTCGTTTCTCACGTTCTGAAGAGGCTCGCCCCATAACCGGATGAGAATACAAAACATTAGGTAAAAACTTTACATCAAATCCAGCTAACCTAGCTCTCCATGAAAAGTCCAAATCCTCTAAGTACATAAAGAAACCCTCATCGAATCCGCCTATTCTCTCATACACAGATCTTGGAATAAACATGCAGCAGCCAGAAGCCCAATCCGTAGTTAAATTCTTAATATCATATTTCTTAGGATGTTCTTCCGGAAATTGAGCCGCTTCTAAAATAGAATTTGGGTTTTCCAAATGGGCTTTGGCAAATCGTTCAAGAGCTTTGTGGTGAAAAAAGCCATCTGGATTAGCCGTGATAAAAGCATCACATTTTTTATCGTTGAATGCTTTGGCCATCAAGATATTCATTGCAGCCCCAAAACCAACATTTCCGACCGATGGGCACACCGTATATGGCAATTTACTTTGCAGGTTTGAAGACTCACCATTATCAATACATAATAATGTTGAATCAACCGAATCTCGGCTCTCAGCACAGGCCGTTTCGTACGCATCTACAAACTTTAATATTTCTCGATTGGGGTTATTATAAGTAACAGTCCCGATACCAAATTTAACCATTTTTTGAATCCGTCGATTGCACCAAGCTTATATGCTGGAAATCTATAGTTACTTTATATTTGTATAAAAAACAATGACTTGCCGCAGTCGTTACAGCAAGATCTATTCAATGGGACATTCTTGCACCCTGAATTCGTTAAATTTCTTTCCCGAATAAAAGATGGTTAATGGCATCTTACAAATTAAATACTGTCTATTGGGATCATTTTGCCGGGCCTTGTCCCAAAAATCGATAGCTTCTTTCGGAGCATAACTTTCTGGAGGCTGTCGATTAATTCTTGGTCGCAATTTTAGCAACACATAGGAAAAATTCGCTATGATAAAGCATAGCACGGCAGCCTTCCAATAATATTTGCCATGTATACTCTCCAGCCCTAAAGCAGCCACGACTATCCCGAAAATAGGTAAATAGAGCCAATAGCGTAGCTCGTGGGATTGCGGAAAAAAACTTGTACCTAAAAATATTAGTATAAACCAACTGACCGCGCTTTTGTTCTTCTGAAATATCGCTAATATTAGTAAAAAAACCGTAAACATAGTGACTAGGGACCAACCACCCATTCTATGATGAGGGCTTTCAATTCCACCTTGATGTCCTTGATCAATAGTCCATTCCAATGGCTCTGAACTTAACCACCGGCTAATTTCAAATACGGAAGCTAGAAACTTAACAGTAGATGGGTATGACTCTAAATATTTCGGCACTTGCAAATGACTTTTAGGGTCCAGCCTGACATTGTTAAAATGCTCCTTAAAGATTGGAGATTGAACGGGGTAAACGGGATTATTAAAATATATAATGTTTCTGACTGGCCAGATAGAAAACAATAGTCCGACGACGACTACGCTGAAAAACATTTTTTTAAATTGAACTTCAAAAATCTTATACCTTCGTGAGTAAAAAACAAACAAAGCCAAAATCGCAGCAGGCCACATTTGATATTTTGAAAAAATGGCAAATGTTATTAGTGCAATAAAAAAAGCAGTATTTTTGACATCAAACTTATCTTCGCTTTTATGAAAAAACACGGCCTCACATAAGGCCAAAGCAATTAAAATATTGCTCCACAAATCAATATAAGAATGGGTTAACTGTATCAAAACTGCAGGAACGCTTAAAGTTAAAAAACCCAGGATTAAAAAGCCAATACTATTTATTTTTAAGCGTTTTCGCGCGTACAATAAAAAAAATAAAAGTGCCAAATAATTTAACAGATTCGTACTACTAAACCTGCCAGTAACTAAAACAAGTATGGATTGAATAACATGAGGCAAGGCAGGAAATCCTCGATTTACTTCAATTAGTTTTTCAGCTTCAACAAAAGTCGTTAAATTTGCGATACGCAGTATATGGGGCAAATGATAGGCCAAATAGTCCCAAGACGTATCAAAGTTGTAATAAGAACAAAGTCCTATATAGATGACGATAACCGCTAAACAAACACTTACACCTTTAATGAAATAATTAAAAAATGTCTTATCCATACTTTTTAACGCTATTTATAGCGTTTTCTCGAGCCAGAGCGGTTATTTGTTGATTCATCAAATAATATCTTTGGCGTGATAAGAAAAATTCACGACCTAAAAAAACCGTAGCAAAATATATAATTAAATCAGCAGGGCGCCCTAACTCCAAAATTTGAGCTAACCGATTAAAGGGGCCTTGAAAGATTATAAATACAAGTAGAAACAGATAGAAAACGGTCATCCAACGTAAAGCTTTTCTCGCTTTTTTGTGTACGAAAATGCTGTCGACCAAAATTAAAAAGATAATAAAAACTATTGATATCAAGCTAAATAAAGTCATGCTTCACCCATCAAATAAATAACTATTTATTAAATCTCTCAAAATCAACAAAGCACCTGAATTTGATTGTCCTTTACGTAAACTATCTTCCGAGTAGGTTATATTATTCTGAAGTTCCGAATATTTGAGCTTTTTACAAGATACAATTTGCTTAATTTCTGTAGCGTGAGCCATTCGGTTTTGGGTTAAGCGCATTTTCTCAAGACACTTAGAATTGAAAATTCTGAACCCATTGTGGGCGTCTGACAAGTTCAAACCGGTTATAAATACTTCAAACCGAGATGCCAGCTTAAGAATAAGTTTTCGAGTAAACGGGATATATGCGCTTTTTTCAAATCTACTTGCGAATACAATATCCAAGTCATTGTTATTTATATAATTCAAAAATCTCGGAATATCCAAATTGTCGTGCTGCCCATCCCCATCCATCGTAATCACAAAACTAGGCTTTAAGATATTTCTACAAAAAGCAAATCCAGTTTCTAGAGCACCGCCTTGCCCCAAATTAATTGGATGCCTCAACAAAAAAATCGGAAAATTCTTTTCTACTTTGTTTTCTATATCTACCGCTTCATAAGATGCATCATCAACAACCACTATCTCGAATAAAAAAGGCAAACCAAAGGTCTGCAAATCAGCAACTAACTTATTGATCGTTTTATAGACTCTCTCGCCTTCGTTAAATGTAGGAATTACTATTGCGCACGTCTTCAACCTATTTACCTTTTCTATCTATAGATGGCAGATAACTAATAAAAAATACGCCTGCATCTGCAAGTATATTAACAAATCGAACCAAAACTAAAAATACAACAATGATAGATGCATTCACTCCGAAAGGGATTAAAAGCTTTAACAATATTGCTTCTCGAACCCCCATACCCCCTGGGGCACCTGGCACAATTGTACCCATTGTCCAAGCGAAGGCGAAGCTAAAAGTTAAGTATAAATAGTCAATCTGAGCTGTTACACCTTCGATATTGTTTAAAATAATATAATATATGTAACCCATCAAAAGGAAATCAATAATAAGAATAGAAACCGAAAGGACAACACTCAAAAAGGAAAACTCCTGAATCGTTAATAGAAAGTCATTCCACTTATCCCTAGTCCACCGAACTAAACTCCACTCTCGAAATATTTTGTGGTTCTTGAACCAAAAAAAAAGCAAAGCGAAGATCATTAGTATTCCTATAAATAAAACCACCTCTATAGTCGGCATGGAAACCGCTCTGAATTCAGACTTTAACTCATTATATCTTATAAGAAATGCGATGCTCCCAAAGCCGAGTCCGACCACCAACGTTAATACTATTTGTAAAAATGAAACAAACAAAACCACCTTTAAGTTTAAACCTTTGTTCGTAGCCCCTTCTACTAATTTAACGAGATGAAAAACGTTACCGGGAATATATTTGGCTATTTGGGATCTAAAATGAACTTTACAAGAATCTCTTAAGTTTAGGTATTTTCCGCTACGCGGTTGCAAAACCCACCAAGAAAATACATTCAAAACATGAGAGAGGAGAAACAAAAAAAAACTAAATGCCAAAACAAATAGTAAGCTATTTCTAAAAGCTAACGTTTCTATCCCTTGAAAATTTACATAAAAACTCTCAGCCAAATACCCAAACGACAAAACAACAAAAATTGTACTTAACGCTTTTTTTATTACTATCTTGCGATTTGCCTTTAATGTCTCGACGACTGACATTGCATTAGCCATTCAACGGTTTCTTTAATTTGTTCATTTAAATTACCTTCTGGTGAGAACCCGATTTTAGCTAGTTTGCTCGCATCCACTTCATAAGATAGCTGATTCATAATTTTCGAATCTACATACTTGATCGAAACATTGGGGACATAGGCATTAATAGCGTCAACGATATTTCGAACCGAGGCATTAAGCGTAACTACATTAAAAATTTCATTCGTATATACTTTATTTTTAATTACAAAATCAAAAAACCGAATCGCATCATTCAAATCTAAATAAGGTCGAACTTGATCCAAAGCAGTTTTCCAAATCGTTATTGGCTGGCCCATCACCGCCTGCCAACAAAACTTATTAACTGCCGTATGAAATCGCATTCCATTGGATGTTCCAAAAATAGTTCCAAATCGACATGTAATAAACTTTAACCCACTTTCTTGGGACATTTTTGTAAGTAACTTTTCCTCCCGCAACTTAGTCTCAGCATACGGGCTCTGAGGCAAAAGCTCCGAATCGGTACAATTTTCATCAACTCGTTTGCTTTGGCTACCGTATACGGAGGTTGTGGACAAGAAGATAAGAGGAACGTTGTATTTCACACAATGGTTCGCAATATTTTGCGTTGCTGAAAAATTATGCTTTTCCAAATGATCTTTAATCTCGAAACTTTCAGCAGCATTGGTAATTGCGGCCAAATGAATGACAACATCGGATCCGTTTATTTCATCGTTTAGATCAGCTGTCGTGACGTCCTTTTCAACAAAATGGTACATTCCTTCTTTGGGTAAATTAAATAATGAAGGATATCTTTGCACCAAAAAGTTATCGACCATAACAATTTCGGCATTTGGAAAAGATTTAGGTAGATTACGAATTAACTTAGAACCTATATGCCCCAAAGCGCCTAAAACACAAATTTTCATGATTTTCCTTTTTTAAGACAACTCTTGACGAAATCTCTTATAGGCTTCAAAGCTTCGAATGTAGTCTTTTTCGTCAAATAAATTATCTGTTAAAACTAATAAAATACTTTCTTTTGTTTTATATTTTTGCGAGGCCCAAATCGTGTTCGGAATTAATAGCGCTTTGTCTGGAGAATCCAATAGAAATATTTTCTCAGATTTTCCGTCTGTGCATAGAACTTCAATTTCTCCTCGCATACAAATTAAAATCTGAGAGCAATAGACGTGCGCATGATCACCACGAATTTCACCGGTGTCCATATCTAAGACGAAAAAAATTCTCGGGCACGAAAACGGAATATTTCTTCCCTGTTCAGCTACAATTAATGTAGCCTGAGATTCGCCTACCGCTAACGTGTTGTGCTTCGATAGAGGCAATACCTTTATATCTTCTAGTGAATAAAGTTTTTTCAGAGTGTTATCTTTTAATCCGCCCTTAGTTAACATGTGGTGGTCCCCAATAGTACTTTATATCTGGCGAATTAGGATCCAGGCGAAACTGATCTTTGGGGTCATAAATACGATTAGTTAAATAGCCAATAACAGCAGGACCTTGAATTATTCGATAGCCATGAGCTATGCCCGGTTCATAAGTCAGCAGAAGCGGATTCGTACGAGAGTCCACGATAAATTCTAAAACTTTGTTGTAGGTTGGAGAGTTTGGTCGTCGATCACAAAAGGCAAACTTCACAATGCCAATAAAGCAGGTCATCGACTCAGTTTGATCCCAGTGTAAATGCCAGGCTTTCGCAATTCCTTCGTACACCACCGACGTACTTAGTTGACTAAATCCTTGAAATCCCGGATCTGTTGAACGCACAATTTCTCGAAAATCACCACGTTCATCCATAAAACGCTTTAGTGACTTGACCCTCAATCCACTAATCTCAGTCTCTCTTACTTCGTTTGAATTTATCTGCATTTATTCCCTATTTAAAATGGATATGCTTTAATTAGTTCGATCACCTTATACACTTCTTCATTAGTCAATTCTGGATACATCGGTAAAGACAATATCTCTTCTGAAGCCGCTTTCGTAACTCTCATATCGCCCACTGTTCTCACTTTATTCAGATAATTAGGCTGATCATGAATTGGTACAGGATAGTGAATCAAACAATGAACTTTTCTTTCGTATAGGAAATTCTTAAGACCATCACGAACGGCTTTATTTTTCAAACGTATCACAAATAAATGAAATACGTGCTCACTTCCATTTTCTACGGAAGGTAACGTTATGGGCAACGAAGCTAGCTCCTTCGTATACATTTTAGCAATTTCCTGACGACGAATATTCATTTCATTTAAATACGGCAACTTCACCTTTAAGATAGCGGCCTGCACTTCATCCAATCGTGAATTAACACATTGACGAATTGAAATATATTTATCCATCCAAAAAAATTCTCGTATTTGCATTATTTTATTGTAAAAATCTTTGCTTTTTACAACAATCGCCCCACCATCACCAATTGCACCCAAATTTTTTGTGGGGTAAAAACTAAAACACGCAATATCGCCCAAAGAACCGATATTCTGACCATTATATTTAGCACCATGGCTTTGAGCACAGTCTTCGATAAACTTTAAATTATTTTGGGAGCAAAACTTTTTAAGTTCATCAACTTTGGCTGGGTGTCCATATAGATGAACAGCCACGACAGCTTTAGTCTTAGACGTTAACGCTTTATCTAAAAGTCCGACATCAATTGTATAAGTCTTTGGATCTACATCTAGTAAAACAGGCGCAGCCCCTGCTCGTTCAATTGCGGAAACAGTTGCACTGGCAGTATGAGAAACTGTAATTACCTCATCACCCTGGCCAATATCAAACGCACGCAATGCAAGTTCAATCGCATCAGTTCCATTTGCGACACCTATCGCATAAGGAACGCCAACAAACTTTGCAAAATCAGACTCGAACGAACTAACTTGCGGACCGTTTACATAAAATCCACTTTCAAATACAGCGTGCACAGCAGAGTTTATATCTTTGCTGTATTTGAAATATTGCATTTTAGGATTAGCACATAAAATCATGCGACCTGCTTATATAATTTCGACTTTAGGGACGTATGTTATCCAACGTCCACCACGTTCAGTGAAGTTTTTTTCCTTCTCCATAATTTCATTTTTGTGGTTCCAACCAAACAAAAGAGCATAATCTGGAGGATTCGCTGCAAATTTCTCCACTGGAAGTATAGGAATATGCTTTCCAGGACTGAATTTACCTTGTTTAATTGGCGTCGTATCACTAATAAACTCAACTAGGTCCGGAGTGATTCCGCAATAGTTAATTACAGTCGTGCTTTTCGATGTTGCGGCATAACCAACAACTCGCTTTTTCTGTTCTTTCAATGACTTCAGAAGCGTCATCAAATCTGCTTTCGACTTTTCGCAATCATCATAGAATTTTTTGAAAGTTTGTTCTTTCAAAATTCCCTTTTCTTTTTCCATAGTTAAAAATTGATCCACATTTTTAGAGACCGTATGTTGTCCTTTGTGACCGATATAGTAGCGCATAGAGCCGCCATGAGTGATCTGCGGTTCAACATCGATCAATTCCATTCCATATTGATTGAAAAGATACTGAATAGATGTCGCAGAAAATAAACACATGTGTTCGTCATAAACCTGATCGTAAGACACTTTTTCTAGAACATCCATTAAATATGGATCTTCAAATGCAACCACACCTTTATCTTTAATTAAAATCTTTATTCCTTCTGCGATACTATGTAAATCAGGTAAGTGGCACATTACATTGGCAGCAACGAAACCATCGGCCTGACCATACTCCTTAACGATTGCTCGAGCCGTTTCCGCATTAAAAAAACGTACCCAAGTGTTAATTCCTTCTTTTTTGGCTACAGCAGCCACATTCGCTGATGGTTCAATCCCCAAATGGCCAACACCAGCATTTTTAAAATGCTTGAGCATAATACCATCATTACTTCCAATCTCGACAACAAATGAATTCGACCCTTTTACGTAGCGATCCATCATGGTTTTAGCAAACTTTTCAAAGTGAACCGCCATATAGCGAGAGGTTCCAGAAAAAAAAGCATAGTTTTCATTAAACATCATTTCTGGTTCAGGCTGTTCTAATAATTGGACCATCGCACATTTTGGGCACCAGCCAATTTTAAGTTCAAAAAAATATTCGTCTTTAAATTTTTCAGGAGACAAGAAACCGTTAGCAATCGGTTGCTGACCAAATGAAATCACAGGTTTAATTTCTGATCTACATACAAGACAAGCCATCGGATTTAATCCTCCAAATTTGATGCAAAATATTGATTCTTTTACGTTCAAGGCAATATATGTTTGTGTCACTTATTTGGCAACCCCTTCGAAAACTAAATTTATTGCATCGCAACATGCCTAACAGGTTTGATTGTTAAGTGAATTTTTCTTTTGTAAAACGGAGCCTTCATCAATTTAAAGGACGATCTTCCATGACAGGAAATTTACCCGCAAAGCGGAAAAAAATCTGCCTTCTTACGCCTGAATTCTTTCCCATTCTATGCGGTGGAACTATTTTTACAGATAAAATGGCACTTGAACTGACTAATTTAGGCTACGAAGTCAATGTCTGCACATCTGGAATTGGCTCCAGCTTCCCTAAGATCGAAGCAAAAGATAATTATACTATTTTTCGTTTTTTTACTTGGAGACGAACGACAAAAGGCGCTTCTTTTTTAGAGCATATTCTTTTTCTCGTTCTTGGATTGCCTCAATTACTTTTTTACTGCCTAAAACATAAGCCTAAGTTAATTCTTTCCGTTTTTGTAATCCCCACTGGATTTTTAGGTCTCGTTGTCGGTAAAGTTCTGGGAATACAGACATGTGTATTTGTGGACGCTGCCGATACCCCCGGAATCGAATCTTCGATGAAGGGTTTAGTAAAGTATTTAGTCTTTATGTTTCGATGGATAACTAAGCATTCTGATTCAGTAGTCATACTGGACGGCCTTCAAGATTTAGCTTCCCCCTATGTTCAAAATAAGATCATAAAAGTAATTCCTAATGGCACAGTTATTCCCGACAAAAAAGCCCAGCCAGGCAATCAAATTGATCTTCAACCCAAAAGAAAAATTCAGCTTTTATCAATAGGCCGCATGGTTTTAAGAAAAGGATTTCAGGACATTTTACGTGCTTTGAAACTTCTTAAAGACGTGAACCCCCTATTTCACTTAACGATCATTGGTTACGGCAAAGAAGATGTCGAGATTATGGCTGTTCTGAAAGAAACTGGTCTAGAAGATTTTGTGACTTTCACAGGTAGAGTTGAATATGACGAACTCAAAAACTACTATTTGAACTCCGACGCCTATATATTCTATGGCAAGCGAGAAGGATCATCACTAGCAATGATTGAAGCAGTGGCCTATGGGCTTCCCGTTTTTGCCACTGACCATCCAGGCAATACCACCTTTGTTCGGAATGGGGTCAATGGATATTTGATCGAAGAATCGAACTATGAAAATTTGCAAAATGCACTATTGAATTTTATGAGTTTGTCTGAAGATCAGATCAGAACAATGGGGAAGGAAAGTCAAAAAATAGCAAGTGAATACAGCTGGGCCAAAATCGCCGAAAGCTATTCCGATGTTTTTGTTAGACAAGGAGTTGAGATATGAACCCCAATATCTTGTTTACCGGAGGTAGCTCTTTCTCTGGTTTTTGGATCTGTAAAACTCTGGCCGAATCTGGCTTTAACGTCACCGCCATTTTTCAAAAACCGTCTTTAGATGACTATTCAGGGGTACGAAAAGAACGTATTAAAATATTGAGCCATTCTAATCTAGGTATCCAGACTATTTTCAACTGTTCTCTCTCAAGTGAAAAAACTCTTACGACATTGAATGAAAAAAAGAACTGGGATTTTCTAGGTCTCCATGGAGCGTTTGTAACCAACTACAAAAGTCCTGATTTTGATTTTCGCCACGCCCTACTTGCAAACACAGAAAATATGAAAAATGTTTTTCAGCGCTTTACTGACAAAAGCGGTCACCACGTGATTAGTACTGGAACTGTATTTGAGCCTAATGAGGGAGCCGGAAATGCTCCCATGAAAGCGGCGTCTCCATATGGCCTATCCAAATCACTGACGAACGAAATAATAAGATACTATAGCGACATTTTTAAGGTCAAAATGGGAAAGTTTGTTTTGGCCAACCCATTTGGAACTTATGAAGAAGAGAAGCTAACTACATATCTAATGAAATCATGGCTCACAGATAAAACCCCAACTATGAGTTTCCCCTATTACATTCGCGACAATATTCATGTAGAACTTTTAGCCAAATGTTATGTCCACTTTACTCATCAGCTGAAAAACAAAGAGGAATCCTATTTAAAAATGAATCCAAGTGGTTATATCGAATCTCAGGGGGCATTTACACGTCGATTCTCTGACGAAATGAGACAACGACTCAATAAAGATTGCCAAGTTAACTACACAGAGCAGACACAGTTTACCGAACCCTATATGCGTGTGAATTCGGACCCTGCCCGTTTTATAGTTCCGGATTGGAATGAAACACGTGCTTGGGACCAAATCGCACAATACTACAGCCAGATTTATTCATAGGGAAAAATATGTCGAACAGTAGCACAAATAACCGTATGCATGTTGATTTTCTAGTTGTTGGTGCCGGAGTGATCGGAACTGCACTTAGCATTGAAATTAAGAAGAAATACCCAAAACATAAAGTTCTTCTTATTGAAAAAGAAAAACAGACAGCTTTTCATGCCAGCGGTCGCAACAGTGGGGTTTTGCATGCGGGCTTCTACTACACTGCCGATAGTTTAAAAGCGCGATTGTGCCGACAAGGAAACGAGATTCTTACCGACTATTGCAAAACCATGAAATTGAACATCAACCCTTGTGGAAAAATCGTAGTTGCTAAAAATGAATCGGAGCTAGCGGGCTTGGATACTCTTAAAAGTCGAGCTAATGTGAATGGAGTAGTATTAGAGGAAATTACTGAAAAAGAGGCCAAAGAATTAGAGCCTAGAGTGAAAACCTATAAACGGGCCCTGTTTTCGCCGTCCACTTCGGTAATCGATCCCGTCGAAGTTCTAAATCACATGCTTCTAGAAGCACAAAAAATGGGAGTCTTGTTCCAATCGGAAACTTCTTTTATAGAAAACCTTGGTCAAAATGAAGTTTTAACTTCCCACCAGCGAATCGTAGCAGGCTATATCATTAATTGTGCGGGCTTGTACGCAGACCAAATCGCTAAAAAATTTAACTTTGCAGCCAACTATTCTATTATTCCTTTCAAGGGGATTTATTTGTACGCTAGTAAAAGTACAGACGTAGCGCCCCTCAAACGACACATCTATCCTGTACCTAATTTAAATAATCCTTTTTTAGGTGTACATCACACCATTACCGTTGATGGAAAATCAAAAATTGGTCCTACGGCCATTCCTGCATTTTGGCGTGAGCAGTATTCAGGGCTATCGCGATTT
>JADHED010002016.1_pt1 | contig 15196 bp, 12 predicted proteins | sample 8952041 | NCBI WGS metagenome assembly JADHED01 (sample SAMN16124423, study PRJNA663239) | bioreactor sludge metagenome | isolation source: sludge (control) | place: India:Bengaluru | collected 2018-09-08
TCCGGCAACTGACCGTGCGTGCGGGGGAGCACCGGGCGGACCCTCGCGCGCCTGCCGCGAGCCGGAACCTGCCGCTACGCAATTCTCTCTGGCCACGCGGGCGGACCATCGCGCGCCTGCGGCGCGCGAGGCCCGCCCCTACGTCTGCGCGCAGCAAGGGCTCGCGGCGGAGGTAGATCACGAAAAGGAACGACCTACGGCTGCCGCGTACCAAATGCCCGCGGCGGAGGCAGATCAGGTAAAGGAACGACCTACAGGACGGGGACGGGGACGCGGGCGCGGCGGCGCGCGAGAGCGGGCACGGCCAGGACGAGCAGCAGGATCCAGTCGCCGAAGCGGGCATAGAACGTGGGGGCGGCGTCTACCGGCTCGAGCCGGACCTGCAGCACGCGGCGTTCGAGCAGTCCGGTGTGCGCGCCGAGCCGGCCGCTCGCGTCGGTGATCGACGACACGCCGCCGTTGGCCGCGCGCAGCAGCGGGATGCCGGACTCGCGGACCCGCGCCGCCGCCATCCGCGCGTGCCAGGGCGCGAACGCGCTGCGGCCCCACCAGGAGTCGTTGGTCAGCACCACGAGGGCGTTCGCGCCCGCGGTGTCGTAGGCGCGGCCGAGCCCGGCGTACATCGCCTCGAAGCAGATCAGCACGCCGATCCGCGCGGAGCCGACGCGGAAGATCGTCGGCCGCTCTCCCGGGGTGAAGTTGCCGAGCAGCGAGAGGTGCCCCTGGCGCGGGCCGCGCCGCGCGCGCTCGCGCGGGGTCAGGCCGAAATACTTCGCGAACGGGAGGCCCTCGGCGAACGGCAGCAGCCGCTGCTTGCCGTACCAGTCCGCGATCGTGCCGTCCGGCAGCGCGAGCGCCGCCCCGTTGTACAGCGCTGCGACCTCGCGCCCGTCGAACTCCGCCAGCACGGTGCCGTAGAGGATCGGCACGCGCGCCTCCCGCGCGATCGCCGTCACGGGCGGGTCGTCCACGCTGCCGTCCGCGAGGATCCGCGCCGCTCCGGGCGTGGCGGCCTCGGGCCAGACCACGAGTTCGGCGCCGCCCCGCGCCGCGTCGAGCGTCATCGCGCGGAGCGTCTCCAGCAGCGCGGCGCGGCGCGCCGGGTCCGCGCGGTCGGTCACCTCCGCGTTCGGCTGGACGATGCCGACCGTCAGCGTGGCGGCGCCCGTGTGCGCGACCGGCGGCCGCAGCAGCGTCGTCAACGGCGCGGCGATCCAGAGGGCGAGCGCCGCGGCGGCCCAGGGGACCACCCGGCTCCAGCGCGGGGCGCTCTCGACGGCGGCGTCGAGCAGCGCGGCGACGACCATGATCGTGAGGCTGACGCCGAACGGCCCGACGAACGGGGCGAGGCCGAGCCAGGCCGGGTCGGTGCCGAACGCGTGCGCGAGGTGGTCCGCGGGGAACGACAGGTCGCCGAGCGTCCGCAGCTTCTCGCCGAGGACGTAGATCAGGCCGAACGCGAGGCCGCGCGGAACGCCGAGGCGCCGCTCGAGGAACAGCGCCCCGCTCCCTTCCAGCGCCGCGATCGGCAGGATCGACAGGATCGCCAGCAGGTAGAACGCGACGCCGACCGGCACGGAGTAGCGCGTCAGCGCCAGCAGGAAGTGCGCCGACGCCGCGTAGCGCAGCGCCCCGAAGACGAGGCCCACCAGGAGCGCATCGCGCCCGCTCTCGACCCGGCGCAGCGCGCGCGCCATCAGCAGGAACACGAGCGGGAACAGCGGGGCGAGCCCGGTCGGCAGCCAGCAGAGCGCAGCCCCGACGCCGGCGAGGGCGGCCATGGCGCAGGCCTGGCGGCGCCGCGCGCGGGCGGCCCGCGCACCCGGGTCCGCCCCGGGATCCGCGCCCGAACGCCGTGCGGACGACGATCGCTCACGCGTCGGAAGACACGCTCCCCGCGAAGCCGCCACGGGATCCTCCCCACCGTTTCTCACACCACCGCGTCGCGCGGCCTGCGGGTGGGGCACCCCTCCCAGAGCGGCCCATCCCCGGCGCCGGCGCGGCGTCCCTCGGGTTGGCGATACATGTACGTGATCCGCGGACGTCTGCCAACCGCTTCGAGCGACGAATCTAGGGGGGGCCGCGGCGGACCGAGAAGCACTAGCCCTTGACGAATACCCCCTGGGGGTATAAGGTCACTGCCATGAGCTCGAAGATCAAGAAGGCGGTGGCCGTGGACGCCGGGGCGAAGGACCAGAACCTCCGCCGCCTGCGGCGCATCGAGGGCCAGGTCCGCGGGATCCAGAAGATGGTCGAGGAGGACCGCTACTGCCCCGAGATCATGGTCCAGGTCTCCGCGGCGCAGGAGGCGCTGCGCCAGGTCGGGCGCGCGCTGCTGCGCAACCACCTCGAGCACTGCGTCACGCACACCGTCGCGCACGGCAGCCCGTCCGACGCGCAGGCGATGTACGACGAGCTGACCGAGCTGATCTACAAGCACGCCCGCTGAACCGGAATCACGCCCGCTGAACCGCCCGGAGTTCCACGGGATGGCGCGCGCCGCCACGGCGCGCGGACGGGGAGACCGCGTCATGAAGCCCACTCACGCCCACGCGCACGGCGGCCGAAAGGACCACGAGAGGCCCGCTCCCGAGACGCCCGGCCGCGTCGTGGACCCGGTCTGCGGGATGACTATCGACCCCGCGGACGCCGCCGGGTCGGTCGAGTACCGCGGGGAACGGGTCCACTTCTGCAGCACGTCCTGCCAGCAGAAGTTCACCGCCGATCCCGACCGCTACCCGCGTTCCGGCGCGCGGCCGGCCCCGGGGCGGGCCGCGGCTCCGGTCCCGGGCGCCGCCGGGGCGGACACCGTCAGGGCCGACACCGCCGCGGCCGACACCGCCGCGGCCGACACGGCCGCGGAATACACCTGCCCGATGCACCCGGAGATCGTCCGCGACCGGCCCGGCGCGTGCCCGATCTGCGGCATGGCGCTCGAGCCGCGCACGCCCGCGACCGCCGAGGACCTCTCGGAGCTGCGCGACATGACGCGCCGGTTCGTCGTGTCCGGGGTGCTCACGCTGCCGCTCCTCGGGTTCATGGTGGCCGACATGTGGCCCGGCCGGCCGCTCCACGCCGTGCTGCCGCCGTCGCTCTCCGGCTGGATGCAGTTCGCGCTCGCCGCGCCGGTCGTGCTCTGGGGCGGCTGGCCCTTCTTCGAGCGCGGCGCCCGCTCGCTGGTCACGCGCGCGCTCAACATGTTCACGCTGATCGCGCTGGGCACCGGCGCCGCGTTCGGCTACAGCGTCCTCGCGCTGCTCGCGCCGGGCGCGTTCCCGGACGCCTTCCGCGACCCGCACACGGGCGCGCTGGCGCTCTACTTCGAGCCGGCCGCCGTGATCGTCACCCTGGTGCTGCTCGGCCAGGTCCTCGAGCTGCGGGCGCGCCGCCGGACCGCCGGCGCGCTCCGCGCGCTGCTCGACCTCGCGCCCGCGAACGCCCGCCGCGTGGACCCCTCCGGGGGCGGCGAGGGGGACGTCCCGCTGGCGCACGTACACGTGGGCGACCTGCTGCGGGTCCGCCCCGGCGAGAAGGTGCCGGTGGACGGCGTCCTCCTCGAGGGGACCTCCGCGGTCGACGAGTCGATGCTGACCGGCGAGCCGGTGCCCGTCGAGAAGCGCGCCGGCGACGCGGTGACCGGCGGCACGCTCAACGGGCGCGGCTCGTTCGTGATGCGCGCGGAGCGGGTCGGCGCGGCCACGCTGCTCGGCCGCATCGTGAAGATGGTGGGCGAGGCGCAACGCTCGCGCGCCCCGATCCAGCGGCTCGCGGATCGCGTTTCAGGTTGGTTTGTGCCGGTCGTCGTGCTCGTCGCCGCCGCCAGCGCGCTCGCCTGGGGCCTGCTCGGGCCGGACCCCCGGCCGGCGCACGCGCTGGTCAACGCGGTCGCTGTCCTGATCATCGCCTGCCCGTGCGCGCTCGGGCTCGCGACGCCGATCTCGATCATGGTCGGGACCGGGCGCGGCGCGCTCGCGGGCGTGCTGGTGCGCGACGCGGAGGCGCTCGAGGCCCTGGAGACGATCGACACGCTCGTCGTCGACAAGACCGGGACCCTCACGGAGGGGCGGCCGCGCGTGACGCGCCTCGTGGCGGCCGCGGGCGCCGCCGGTGCCGGCGCCGACGCCGGCGCCGACACCGGTTCCAGCGAGGCCGAGCTGCTGCGCCTCGCCGCGAGCCTCGAGCAGGCGAGCGAGCACCCGCTCGCGGCCGCGTTCGCCGCCGCGGCGCAGGAACGCGGGCTGGTCCTGGCGCCGGTCGGGGACTTCGACGCGGTCCCGGGCAAGGGCATCGCCGGCAAGGTGGACGGCCGGGACGTCCTCGTCGGCTCCCGGCGCTTCCTGGCCGAGCGCGGGATCGACGCGCCGCCCGCTCCTCCGGAGGAGGGGACGGTCGTGCACGTCGGCGTCGACGGGAAAGCCGCGGGCGTGGCCGTCGTCACCGACCCGGTGAAGGAGGGGGCGGCCGACGCCATCGCGCGGCTCCGCGCGCAGGGCGTGCGGATCGTCATGCTGACGGGCGACGCGCGCGCGAACGCCGAGGCGGTGGCGCGGCGCGTCGGGATCGACGAGGTGATCGCGGAGGTGCTGCCCGCGGAGAAGCAGGACGCCGTGCGCCGGCTGCAGCGGGAGGGGCGGCGCGTCGCGATGGCCGGGGACGGCATCAACGACGCGCCGGCGCTCGCGCAGGCCGACGTCGGCATCGCGATGGGCAGCGGGACCGACGTCGCGCTGGAGAGCGCCGGCGTGGCGCTCGTCCGGGGCGACCTGCGCGGGCTGGCGCGCGCGCGGGCGCTGTCCCGCGCGACGATGCGCAACATCCGCCAGAACCTGTTCTTCGCGTTCGTCTACAACGCGCTCGGGGTGCCGGTCGCGGCGGGCCTGCTGTACCCGCTCTTCGGCGTGGTGCTGAGCCCGATGCTGGCCAGCGCGGCGATGACGTTCAGCTCGGTGTCCGTGATCGCGAACGCGCTCCGGCTGCGGCGCGTCCGCCTCGACTGACGAGGGGAGGGCGTCAGAAGTGCAGTTCGACGACGTCGCCGTCGTGCAGGACGTCGTCCCGGCCGATCCGCAGGCCCTGCCTGTCGCCGCGCCAGAGCCGTGCGAAGTCGAGCTGCTGGGCGACCTCTCGGTGCACGCGCAGGGCGAACTCGTGCACCGTCGCGCCCGCCGGCAGCACGAAGGGCGCGCCCCTGTCGAGCGGCTTGCCGGGCGGCTTCGCGTACACGCGCACGAGGCCGAGCCAGGACCACGCGGCCGCGCGGAACGCCTCGAGCCCGTCGCCGGCGTGCGCGGAGACGCGCGCGAGCGGGAACAGCGGGCCGTACATCTCCGCGACGACGAGGAGGTCTTCGTCCCGCGCGCCGTCGGACGGCGCGGACTTGGTCACCACGGCGAAGGTGCGCAGGTACGTCGCGCGGCGGTCGGCGTCCGCGGGGAGGTCCCGGACGAGGTGCACGCGCACCGCGGCCAGCCGGTCGCGGACCTCCTCGACGTCCTCCGGGAGCGCGCGCGACGTCACGTCCAGCACCAGCAGCGCGGCGTCCGCGCCGCGCGCGATGTCCGGGAGCCAGGGGTCCATGTGCGTCGCCGTCACCGGCGGCAGGTCGACGAGCTGCACCTGCACGTCCTCGATCGGCATCATCCCGGGCTGCGGGCGCGTGGTCGTGAACGGGTACTCGCCGATCGCCGGCTGCGCGTGCGTCAGCGCCTTCAGCAGCGACGACTTGCCGGCGTTCGGCGGGCCGAGCAGCACCACCTGCGCCGCCCCCTCCGGCTCGACCCGGACCGAGAAGCCGTGCTTGCCGTGGTGCGCCTCCTCGGCCTGGCGCAGGCGCGCGAGGCGGCGCTTGAGGTCCGCCTGCAGCTTCTCCGTCCCCTTGTGGCGGGGGATCGTGGAGAGCATCTCCTCGAGGGCGGCGCGCTTCTCCTCGGCGCTCCGGGCGGCCCGGAACCGGGCCTCCGCCGCCTTGTAGTCAGGCGTCAGGTTGGCCGGCATGGGCGGATTGTACGCCGCCGCCGGCCGGATCCGGCGCGATCACCGGGCGGGGACGGGCTCCCCGGCGCCGAGCCCGATCTCCTGCAGCGCGTGCTCGAGGTGCCGGCGGTCGACCGGCTTGGCGACGTGTCCCTCGCCCGGGCCGCGGAACGCCTGGAGCAGCTCCGGCGCGTCCGTCCCGCCCGTGGTCAGCAGCACCTTCGTGGCGTCGCCGCCCGCGACCCGCCCCGCGCGCTCGAGCGCGCGGATCGCGCGCAGGGCGGCCGGCGCGTCCATGTCGGGCAGCCGGCTGTCCAGGCAGACGAGGTCGTACGGCTGTCCCAGCTGCAGGGACGCGGCGAACAGGCGCATGGCGTCGTGGCCCGTCACGGCGGTGTCGATGGTCGCGCGTGCGGCGAGCAGGGCCTGCAGCACGCGGCGGCCCGTCAGGTCGTCGTCCACGATCAGGATCCGCATCGCCGGCTCCACCCCGCAGGAGGACGCGCGAGGGCGGCCGTGACGGCCGCCCCTGCGAGCCTGCGCGAACGCGTCAGACGCGGACTTCGCAGCGCTTGACGCCGCCGTCTTCCTTGTAGACGACGAGCACCTTCTTCATCTTCTTGCACCACTCGCGCACGTCGGTCTCGAAGGTGGAGCAGTCGGCGGTCACGATCAGCGTGTCGCCGGCGTTCACTTCCTTCTTCATCACGGCGTTCGTCATCTTGAGGACGGGTACCGGGCACTTCAGCCCGCGTGCATCGATCTCCACGGTCGCCATTGCTGTGTCCCTCCGAATCTCATGTCATATCGGCCGGACCGGGCCCGAGCTGAGCCCTTCCCGGTTATTCGCCCACGGTCAGGGCCGGCGCCGGCGCGCGCCGCAGCGGCCCGAGCGCCTTCACCGTCTCGGTCACCTCGTGGAGCACGCGCGCGAAGGCCTCGCCCTCGGCGGCGGACACGAAGTCGAAGCGGCAGCGCTCCTTCTCGATTCCCACCTGCTCGAGCAGGCGCAGCACCAGCCGGTGCCGGTGGACGGCCCGGAAGTTCTGCTCCTTGTAGTGGCAGTCGCCCGGATGGCAGCCGAGGACGACCACCCCCTCGGCGCCCTCCTCGAAGGCCTTGAGCACGAACTGCGGGTCCATGCGGCCGGTGCACATCATGCGCAGCGTCACCACGTTCGACGGGACGGGGATCTGCGCCGCCCCGGCCTTGTCGGCGCCCGCGTACGAGCACCAGTTGCAGAGGAACGCGACCACCCGCGGGTCGCCGTTCGGAGTCGTCCCGCTCATCGCAGCGCCCCCTCGAGCTCGGCCATCACCTGCTCGTTCGTGAAGTGCCGGCCGGTGATCGCGTTGGCCGGGCAGCCCGCCACGCACGTGCCGCAGCCGACGCAGAGCACCGGGTCCACCGTCGCCCTGGCCCTGGCGGATCCGCCGTCTTCCGCCGCGGCGGTCATCGACAGCGCGCGGTAGGGGCAGACGCCCACGCACGACGTGCAGCCCGAGCAGCGCGCCTCGTCCACGTGGGCCTGGACGACTTCCAGTTCGAGCCGGCGCCCCGGCACGAGCGCCGCGAGCACGCCCGCGGCCGCCGCGGAGCCGCGCAGCATCGCGCCGGCGATGTCGGTCGGCGCCTGGCAGGCGCCGGCCACGAAGATGCCGCGCACCTTGCTCTGCACGGACTGGGTGACGCCGTGCCCCTCCTCGAAGAAGCCGAGCGCGTCGCGCGCGATGCCGAGCACCCCCGCCAGCTTCGCGGTGTCCCGGCCGGGCACGATCGGCGGCATCAGGATCACCAGGTCGTAGGCCTCGGCGTCGGAGCCGCGGCGCACGACGGGGCGGCCGTCCTCGCCGGCCTCGACCGCAATGTCCGCGGGGCCCGCGTACGGGACGAGCCGGGTCGCGGCGCGCGCGGTCGCTTTGCGGTACAGCTCGTGCTCGGCCTTGCCGGGCAGCACGACCGTGCGGGTGTAGTGCGTCACCGCCGCCTCGGGCAGCTTGTGCTCGAGCAGCAGGTTGTACTTGAACGCCGCGGGGCAGCAGACGCCGGAGCAGTAGGGCGTGTTCTCGGGATCGAGGCTGCCGGCGCAGTGCACGATGGCGACGGAGGCCGGCGCGCGGCCGCCGACCTGCACCTCGCCGCCGGTCGGCCCGGTGCCCGCGAGCAGGCGCTCGAACTCGAGGCTGGTCACGACGCCGGGGAGGCAGCCGCCGCCGAGGTGCGGCAGCCGCGCGACGTCCCCCAGGCCGCCGCCGGTCGCGACGAGCACGGCGCCGAAGGTCAGCGTCTCTTCGCGCACCGCGTCGTCGAGCCGGACCGCCCCTTCGATCGGGCAGGCGTCCCGGCAGGCGGTGCACGCCTCGCCCCGCGAGCGCACGCAGGCCTCCATGTCCAGGTACGGGGCGTTCGGCAGGCCGCCGTAGAACACGAAGTCCATCGCCTTGCGGTCGGACAGCCCGCAGTTCGCGGGGTTCGGCGCCGACGCGGGGCAGGGCGCGATGCACTCGGCGCAGCCGATGCAGGCGTCCATGTCCACGTAGCGCGGGCGGGTGCGGATCGTCGCGTTGAAGTTACCGAACGAGCCGGTCACCGCCGTGACGTCGGACATCAGGCGGATCGTCACGTTCTCGGCGTGCGGGCCGTGCAGCGCCTCGGCGATGAACGGCTCGAGGATGCAGGGGCCGCACTCGAGACGCGGGAAGATCTCCTCGATCAGCACCGGCATCCCGCCGAGGATCGGCCCCTTCTCGACGACGGTGACCTTCCGCCCGGCCTCCGCGAGGGTCAGGGCGGCCTTGAGGCCGGCCGGCCCGCCGCCGATCACCAGCACCGCCGTGCTGATCTCGACCTCGCGCTTCTCGAGCGGCTCGTGGTGCGCGACGCGCGCGACCGCGGCCCGCAGCGCGGTGATCGCCTTGGCGGTCGCCTCGGCCGGGTCCGGCGTGACCCAGGCGACGTGCTCGCGGACGTTCACCATCTGCATCAGGAACGGGTTGAGTCCCGCGCGCGCGAGCACGCCGCGAAACGTCTCCTCGTGCTCGCGCGGCGAGCACGCGGCGACCACGACGCGGTCCGGCCGGAGCGCCGCCAGCTCGGCGACCATCTCCTCCTGCCCCTGCTCGCTGCAGGCGAGGTCGATCACGCGGTAGACGATCCCGGGCCGCTCCGCCAGGGCGGCGCCGACCGCCTCGGGGTCGATCCGGTCGGACACGATGCCGCCGCAGCGGCAGAAATACACGGCCGTCGTCATCGGGAGGACTCCTCGGAAACGCGGCAGATCTCGTCGATCACGGCGTCGGCCGCGCCAGGGACCGCGCGCGCGACGTCGTCCGTGAGCCGCTCGGTGAAGCGGTCCACGTCCTGCACCTCGATGCCGAAAATCGTGACCTCGCCCGGGACGGGCGCGCCGAGCAGGCGCCACACGTCCAGCGCGGTCGGCAGGCTCGTGTCGTGCGTGCACGCGACGGTGCGGCAGCCCGTGAGGTCGTCGAGGCCGAGCCGCCGCACGGTGCCCGGGGCGCCGCCCGCGGCCAGCGCGTCGACCACGATCGCCCGGTCGTAGCCCGACACCGCCTCGGCCAGGCGCAGGCCGCCGGCGCCGAGCTCGGTCACGTGGACGCCCTCGGCCTCGCCGAGGCGCTCGCGCACGAGCCGCGCGACCGCGAGGCCGACGCCGTCGTCCGCGCGCACGGGGTTGCCGAGGCCCACCACCACGGTGCGCACGGCTCAGTCCCTCCGGAGCGTGCGGACGGGCGTGCCGTCGGGCCCGCGGAGCGTCACGATCAGCGGCGCCTGGCCCAGCGCGTGCGTCGCGCAGGACAGGCAGGGGTCGTAGAGCCGGAACGCCATCTCGACGCGGTTGAGGAGCCCCTCGCGCACGTCGCCGCCGCGGATCAGCTGCTCGGCCGCGCGCTTGACGGACATCGCGATCGCGGCGTGGTTGTTGGTCGTGCCCACCACCAGGTTCACGTGGGTCAGCACGCCCCGCTCGTCGGCCTCGTAGTGGTGCGTCAGCGTGCCGCGCGGCGCCTCGACGGAGCCGACCCCGCCGTTCGGGTTGATCGCGCCCGACGGGATCACGCGCACGTCGGGCGACGTGATCTCCGGGTCGGTCGCCAGCTCGAGCATCCGCTCGGCGGCGTAGAGCAGCTCGACGAGCCGCGCCCAGTGCGTCGCCAGCCGGTGGTGGACCGGCTGGAACCGCCCGGACGGGAGCCGGCGGCTGCCGAAGGTCGCGTAGAGCCGCTCGAACTCCGCCTGCGCCCGCGGCGTCGCCATCGCGCTGGCGACGTTCAGCCGGGTCAGCGGCGTCGCGGCGTAGACGCCGCTGCCGGCGCCGTCCACGAACCCCTTCCAGCCCACCTCGCGCAGGTACGGGAACTTCATGTACGACCAGGGCTCGGTGCGCTCCGCGATGTGCAGGTCGTAGTCGCGCGGGTGGTAGGTCGCGAACTCGTTGCCCTCGGGGTCCACCACGCGGATCCGGCCGTCGTAGAAGTTCGGCCGCCCGTCCGGGTCCACCGTGCCCATCGAGTACGTCCGGTGCACGTAGACGTCGGAGAGGACCATGTCCCGGTAGACGGGGTTGCCGAGCACGATCGCGTCGAACGCCTGCAGGGCGAACGTCGCGAACTCGACGTTGGCCCGCGCCGTCTCCTCGATCGTCCGGCGGTTCGCCTCGGACAGCGGCGCGCTCCAGCCGCCCGGCAGCCCGGCGGCGGGGTGGATACCGCGCCCGGCCAGGATCCGGATCACCTCGTGGTTGCGCGCGCGGCAGTCGATCACGCGGCGGCCGACGTCGAGGCCGACCTTCGCGATCACCCCCAGGATGTTGCGCTCCGCCGGGGGCGCGTCGGGGCCGACGATGAAGTCCGGGCCGCCCAGCACGAAGAAGTGCGTCGTGTGGTCCGTGACGAAGAACGCGCTGTAGAGCAGCTCGCGCAGCTTCCGCGCCGCCGGCGGCGGCTCGACCAGGAACAGGTCGTCGAGCGCCTTCGTCGCCGCGAGGTGGTGCGCCTCGGGGCAGACGCCGCAGATCCGGTTCGTGATGCCGGGCATGTCCTCGGCGTTGCGCCCGACGCAGAACTGCTCGAACCCGCGCAGCTCGGGCACCTGGAAGTACGCGTCGGCGACGTCGCCGCGCTCGTCGAGGAAGATCTCGATGCGCCCGTGTCCCTCGAGGCGCGTGATCGGGTCGATCGTGACGCGGCTCATCGCGTGCCCCCCTTGCCGCGGCCCACCGCGGCGAGCCGCGCCGCGGGAGAGCCGCCGAGGGTGAACTTGGCGGCGGTGCCGACGAGGTCCGTGACGGCGGCGAGCGCCTCGTCCGCCCGCGCGGCGATCTCGTCGCCGTCGCGCAGGCCGCGGACCTTCTCGACGTCGAGCAGTCCGCCGAGCGTGGACGCCATCTTCGCGGCCTGGTCGTACACCCCCTCGGGCGCGCCGTAGCAGCCGATGCAGGGCGCACTGACCTCGGGGCAGCGGGCGCCGCAGCCGCCGCGGGTCGCGACGCCCATGCAGACGAGCCCTTGGTCGAGCAGGCACTTCGTCGGGTCCGGCACGATCTGCCAGGTGCGGTAGAAGCGCGTGATCTTCTTCTCCTCGCGCACCCGGCCGCACTGGTCGCACACGGTGCTCGCGGTCCCGCCGAGCACCGTGCCGCGCGGCGGCGGCTCGGCCTGCCCGAGCTCCTGGAGGGCCTGCCAGAGCGTGTCGTGCTCGGGCGGGCAGCCGGGGATCACGTAGTCGACCGGGACGACGTCCCCGAGCGGCCGGACCTCCTCGTCGAAGCGGGGGAGGTGCAGCGTGCCCGCGGCGACCTCGACGGTCTCCTGCGGCCGCGCGTCGGCCGCGCCGTAGATCGAGCGCAGGTGCGCCTCGCGGCCGTGCAGGTTCGAGAGCGCGGGGATCCCGCCCGACGCCGCGCACGAGCCGTAGGCGACGAGCACCTTCGACTTGCGGCGCATCAGGTGCGCCATCTCCTCGTTCTCCGAGGTCCGGATCGCGCCGTTGAACAGCGTGACCGCGAGCCCCCCGTCGGGGAGCGCCTCGACGTCCTTCTTCTTGGTGTCGAGCAGGCACGGGCAGAAGAAGAAGTCGTACGCGGCGGTGACCTCGAGCAGCCGTTCGTGCAGGTTCGCGATCGCGATCTCGCAACCGCCGCAGGACGAGGACCAGTACACCGCGAGCTTCGGACGGTCCGCCATCGCTCCTCCGCCGGCGGGCGCCCCCCCAAGGACGCCGGCTAACGAAGGGCTCATCGGACGCGCCGCAGTCGCCTTTAGTTGCGCCGTGGTGGTTCGGGAAATTCCGGAATCAGCCGAGGAGCCAGCGGCAGGTGACCGTCGCCCCGACGATCCCGGCGAGGTCGCCGGCCAGGCAGGCCGGCACGGTGTGCCGCGTGCGGCGCAGGCCGACCGCGCCGCCGTACACCGCGAGCACGTAGAACGTGGTCTCGAAGCTGCCCTGCAGGGTGGACGCCAGGTAGCCGACGAGGCTGTCGGGCCCGTGGGTCCGGAGCAGTTCGCCCAGCATCGCGAACGCCCCGGAGCCCGACAGCGGCCGGACCAGCGCCATCGGGAGGACCTCCGCCGGGAAGCCGACCGCGCTGGTCAGCGGCGCGAGCAGCCCGACGAGGAGGTCGAGGGCGCCCGAGGCGCGCAGCATGCCGACCGCGACGAGGACCGCGACCATGTAGGGGATGATCCGCAGGGCGACGTTGAAGCCGTCCTTCGCGCCCTCGACCACGGCCTCGTAGACGACGATCCCGCGCGCCCAGCCGTAGAGCACGACGGCCAGGATGATCAGCGGCAGCGGCAGAAAGGACACCGCGGCGCGCAGGATCTCGCCGGTGCCCGCGAGCTCGGGCCGGCGCGCGAGCACGACGAAGCCGACCGCGGCCGACGCGAGCCAGAGCGCCCAGGCGGCGTAGCGCCGCCAGGCGGGCGCGGCCGGGTGCGGCGCGGCGGCGGCGGCGGCGGCGACGACGACGGGTTCTTCTCCCGCACGCGTGTCGGGTTCATCGGCGGCGGGCGGCTTCGAGCGGCGGAAGGCGCCGAGCCGCTCGAGCAGCTTGGCGACGACGATCGCGGTCGCGGTGGAGAGCGAGGTGGCGAGGAGCGTCGTGACGATGATCCCCGCGGCGTTGCGCGAGCCGAGCGAGGCGCGCAGGCCGATCACGCCCAGCGGGAGCAGCGCGACGCCCGACGTGTTGATCGCGAGGAAGAGCGCCATCGCGTTCGTCGAGGTGCCCTTCGCGCCGTTCAGCCGGTCGAGCTGCCGCATGGCGTCGAGGCCCAGCGGCGTCGCCGCGTTCGCGAGGCCGAGCATGTTGGCGGCGATGTTGAGCGACATGGCCGCGACGGCGGGGTGGCCGTCGGGCACGTCGGGGAAGATCCGGCGGAAGACCGGCGCCAGCGCGCGGGCGAGCGCCTCGAGCAGCCCGGCGCGGCGGATCACCTCGACCATGCCGAGCCAGAAGGCCATCACACCGACGAGGCCGATCGCGATCTCGACCGCCTTCTTGGCGTCGTCGAGGGACGTCGACGTGACCGCGTCGAGGCGCCCGGTGAAGGCGCCGCAGACGACGGCCGCGACGATCAGGATCAGGAAGACGGGCGCCATCGGGCGGCCATCCTAGCGCAGATCCCCGCGACCGCGACGCGCCCGCCCGGGGGTCGCGAGACCTCTTTCGTCATTTCCTCAATCCCGCGGGCGGCGGTCCCGATAGACGTCCAGTACGGGGCGCCCGGGGGTCGGGCGCGACCTCATGACGGACACGAGCCTCGGGGCGGAAAACGCGGAGACGGACATGCTCGACAACGTCAAGCTCGGACGGAAGCTCGTCGGCAGCTTCCTCGCCGTCGCGGCGATCGCCGCGGGCGTGGGGCTTCTCGGCATCTACGAGCTGCGCACGATCGACGATTCCTACAGCGCCATGTACGAGAACAACACGATCCCGATCGGCCAGATCGGCCGGATCGGCATCGCTTTCAACCGGATGCGCATCAACGTCCGGGCGATCCCGCTGGCGACGACCGCGGAGGCGCGGGACAAGGCGGCGGGCCTGGTCCGGGAGTACGACCGGCAGATCGCGGACCTGCTGCCGAAGTACGCCGCCGCGATCTCGTCCGACGAGGAGCGTCGCGCCTACGAGACATTCGAGAAGGCGCTCGGCGACTACCGCCGCATCGCGGCGGACATCGAGCGCGAGGCGCGCGCCGGCCGGGTGGCGCAGGCGGAGGGGATGGTCGCGCACGGGGCGCAGATGGGCACCGACGCCAACCGCGCGATCGACGAGATCCTGGGCCTGAACCTCAAGCAGGCCGACAAGGTCAGCGTCGAGAACACGGCCATGGCCAACAAGGCCGTGTGGATCACGTCGGTCGTGCTCCTGCTCGGCGTGGCCCTGGCCGTCGGGCTCGGGCTGTTCCTGACGCGCAGCATCGCCACGCCGCTCCGCGCCGGCGTCGACTTCATGCGCGAGCTGTCGCACGGCCACCTCAGCTCGCGGCTCCGCCTGTCCCGGAAGGACGAGGTCGGCGAGCTGGCCACGATCATGGACCGCTTCGCGGACGACCTCGCCGCGATCGTCGCGGTGCTGAAGCGCATCGCCGAGGGCGACCTGTCCCAGGTGGTGACCGCGAAGGACGCCCAGGACGAGATCTCGCCGGCCGTCAACGGCACGGTCGAGAGCCTCCGCGGGCTGATCGCCGAGGCGGCCAAGCTGAGCCGCGCGGCGGTCGCGGGCCAGCTCGCGACGCGCGGCGACGCCGCCCGGTTCAAGGGCGGGTACCGCGAGATCGTGCAGGGCGTGAACGACACCCTCGACGCCGTCATCGGCCCGCTGAACGTGACGGCCGAGTACATCGACCGGATCAGCAAGGGGGACGTGCCGTCGCGCATCACGGACCAGTACAACGGCGACTTCAACGAGGTGAAGGTCAACCTCAACACCCTGATCGACGCGTTGCACGCGATCACCAAGGCGGCGCGCGAGATCGCGGGCGGCAACCTGCTGGCCGAGGTGAAGATCCGCTCCGAGCAGGACGAGCTGATGCAGGCCCTGTCGGCCATGGTGGAGAAGCTGGTCCAGATCGTGAGCGAGGTGAAGCAGGCGTCCGAGGGCGTCGGCGCGGGGGCCGAGCAGATGGCCGCCAGCTCCGACGGGATGTCGCAGGGCGCGACGAAGCAGGCGGCGGCGGCCGAGGAGGCGTCGTCGTCG
>JADHED010002017.1_pt1 | contig 15191 bp, 22 predicted proteins | sample 8952041 | NCBI WGS metagenome assembly JADHED01 (sample SAMN16124423, study PRJNA663239) | bioreactor sludge metagenome | isolation source: sludge (control) | place: India:Bengaluru | collected 2018-09-08
GCCCACTTCACGGTCCGGGCGAGCCACGGCTTGCAATGCGCGAGCAGGGCATTCTCGCTCTCGACCGTGTGGTACTGGACCTTGTAGCGGGGCTCCGAGGGCCGCCGCACGAGGTGGGGGTCCGCCGGATTGTCGCTGACGTACTTGCGGGCGCGCGCCCAGTTGAACAGGGTGCCCAACGCGACGAGGTTCTTGCGGACGGTCGCGGGGGAGACGCGCCGACCCTTGGGTCGCCCGTCTCGCTTCACCCCCGCCCTCCGGGCGGCCGCATCCTTCGCGATGGTCCTCCTGTTGCGCGGCACGGCAACGTGCTCGCGCTCGCGGTCGTGCCGGAACTGCTCGATGTCCGAAGGGTCGACCTCGGTGGCGGGCTTGTCGGTGATCAGGCGCTTCCACGCGAGCGCCGCCTGCCGGTAGTAGGCCATCTCGCCGGAGCGGCTCTGGTAGTTCGCGAGGAACAGGTCTATGAGCTTGTGGAACGTGAGCACGTCCGGCTTCTTCGGCTCGGGTTTCGCCTTCTGCGTGGGCTGCCAGAGGCCGTTCTTGACGAGCCGCCGCTGGTCCTCCGCGTGCTTCATCGCGGCCGCGCGGGCGTTCTCATGCGCGCGGTCGCTGGCGTTGGGTCTGACCTCGCGCACGAGGTCCTTCTTGCGCCTTCCGTTAGTGAGAAAGTAGACGGCGTAGTAGGTCGTCGCGCCGTCCTTCTGCCGGTGAGTGTGTACGGCCATCAGCGCCTCCGCATGGACAACCGCCTGCGGGGCAGGACCTTGATTCCGTAGATCATCGTGCCTCCTCGCGTGAGGGGCACGTCGACGCACGCGAGGAGGCGGACCCGCCGACCGGGTCCGTCCGGTATCCTTCGCGCAGCCCGTCGCGTGCCTTCATCACGCGTTGGGTCAGGGGCGCGTCCACGGTTGGCGCCGTGGCGCGCTCCGCCTTGATCATACGCCCACTCCGGGCTCGGCTGCGTCCCGCCTGTCTCCTCGCGGCGGCAAACGCGGCGACCGACTCGCCGGCGAGCAGGTACCCCAACGGCGTCGCGTAGTCCGTGAAGCGAGGCCCGAGCGCGTCAGCTTCCGGCAAGGGCTCGACCCGAAGGACCGCCAACTCGCCGGCCACGCGACGCGGAGGGCGAACGACAGGTCGCGCGCGACGCGCGCGGAGCGCGGCCCCGCGGGCGTGGAGATACCCGAAGGGGCCGAACACGGCGACGTCGGACCGAGTGGTCCGGAGCGCCTTCAGCAGGCCCAGCCGCGCGGCCTGCGCGATCTCTTCGACGTCCTCGCGACGGGCGTGGCGGCCCGCCAACCTGAACGCGAGCCGCCTGACGAGCGGCTCCAGCGCGGCCAGCAGGTCGGCGACGGCCTCCTCGTCGCCGGCACGAACCCTACGCCACATCGCTTCGACCTCCATGTCCGAGATCTCGACCATCACGCCTCCCTGCGTGGACGCCTCGATCAGGTTGTCACTCGTCGCGGATCCGACTACTCCCACGCCCGCTTGGGTCGAACCCGCACCTCGAAGGGGATCTCGCGGCCGCACGTCTCGCACTCGTCCGGCGCCGGCTGGGTTTCGCCGCCCCGCAGCCAGAGCACGCGCGGGGGCGGGCAGAACGGGCACGGCGCGGGCGGACCGAGGGGCGGCGGGACCGGCTGGAACATGGGCGGGATCGGCCCGACCGTGACCCCCACGCCAGCCGGCGTCGGTGCCGCCGGTCGCGGGGCCGGGTGAAGCCGCACGCGCGCGACAGCGGCGTCGAGGCGCTCGGCCAGATCCGGGGGGAGCCTTGGAACGCGCCCCAGCTGGCGTTCGAGTTCGATGGTCGCGCGAAGGCGGGCAGCCTGCTGTCTCGTCGTGCCCTCGGGCATCGCCTCCACCATCTGGCGGGCCTGCTGGATCTCCAGCGTCGTGACGCACGACGGCAGGTCGTGGACCACGCGCTCCAGCCGCGCCAAACGGCCCCGGAGCTGCGCCGTCACCGCAGCGCCCGTGCGATGCGCGCGAACGTCCGCAGCATCGCGATGGCCGTGACCGGGCAGGACGCGAGGATGTACTTGACGTTGTCGTCCGCGAACCGGTCCACGACGCTCCGCGCGTCGGCGAGCGTGCGCTCGAACGCCACGCCACCGAACTCGGCGTCGGCGCGCAGCTTCCCCAGCAGCCCCAGATGGCTTTGCTGGTACGCGTGCTCCTCCGCGGCCAACATCCGCTGATGCACGGCGATGATCCGCTCGCCGACCTCGGGGTCGAGATCGTGCTGGTCCACGATCTGCGCGAGGTCCACCGCCGCGTCCGCCACGAGGGCATCGGTGATCGGGAGGTCCACGTCGCCAAGGCCCACGTCATCGAGGGCGGCACGCGCCGCCTCCACCTTCTGGGCGAGGTCGGGTTCCAGAGTCGTCGCGGCCTCACCGTCCACCAGCTGCGGGATCGAGTCGGCATTGACTTCCCGGGCGGGCGTCTCCTGCGTGGCGCCGCTCCGGTTCTCGGGCGCGTCCGGCGCGATCTCGCCGGGCGGGCGAGCGACGTCGATCCCCGCGTAAAGGACCTCCTCCGGGCCCGCCGTGGAGCGCGTGGCCGCGGGCTGCCCCGCCGCCCCGCCGGGCGAGAGCGGGGCGACGTCCACGGTGCCGTAGAGGCGCGCAATCAGGGCAGAGGCGTCCGCGCGGGGCTGACGCCCGGCAGGGCGCGGCGCCGGGGAGGAACTCTCGGTGGGCTCGGTCTCGGTGTCCACGGTGCCGAAGAGGACGTCGGCGGTGTTCTGATCGGCCATCATTCCTGCCCCCCGAACGGGTTGTACTCGCAGACCGACTTGGACGAGTCGACGTCCTCCACCTCGCGGCGCTTGCGTCCCCGGATCTTCGACGCCAGCGGGTGCTCCGGCGGGGACGGGTGGATGTGAACCACGGGATCCGGGTGAAGTTCGCGCTGCACGGCGACACGCAGCGCGCGCTCGAAGACCTCCGCGAGGGAGGTGGGGCTCACCGGGCCGTCGCTGACGATAGACGACCACAAGAGATCGCCCCGACCATGAAGGCGGTAGTCCAGCCGCCGGAGCTCGTCGCCGCAGCGGACGACCTCGGCGACGCGGGGCGCCAGCATGGTCTGCACCCAGTCGGTCAGGACAGCGTGGAGCGCGAGGCAATCACCTTCATGCTTCACACGGTCCTGCTGGAAACGCGCCCCGTCGTACGCTCGCTCGATCTGCGCGAGCTGCTCGTCGGCGGCGACCCGCGCGCGCTGGGCGTTGTCGAGCTTCGTGGTGAGCGACCGCTTCCGCTTCTGCGCCTTCAGCTCCGCCAGCGCGGTCTCATCGTCGGGCTCCTCGATTCGGTCGAGAGCGACCAGCTGGTCGTCGGTCGCCGCAAGGTCCCGCTGGAGCCGCTCGACTTCGGCGCGCGCCGCGTCCGCGTCCCTGCGGGCAGCCTCGACGGGCGCGAGGAGGGCATCGTTGCCGGCGGTCACGCGCGCACCCGGTCGAGCAGGATCCGGATCGCGCGGTTCGACTTCGCGATGAACATCGCCACGCTGTCGGTGCCGGGCAGCGCCGCCTTCCGAACGACTCCTCCGCGCGCGCGGCCGCTCTCGACGATCGGCGCCACGTCCGGGATCGCCCCGCCATCGGACCGCGCGTGTCCGAAGCGTCGCATGGACCTCGCGAGGTCCGCCGCCGCGTCACGGTCCGCGCGGATCGCCTCGACGAGGTTCCGGACCGCGTCGTCGATCCGGATGGCGCGTTCCTCGCGCCCGGCCAACAGGGTCTCGATCTGGTTCCAGACGTCCATGTCCATCTCCTTCCGCTTCACGCGGGACACTTCGTAGGGTCAGCAGGGTCAGGTGCGAGGTAACAGGGCGTCAGGCATCACGTCCGGCGAGCGCCGCCTCGATCTCCGCGAGCCGCGCCGAGAGGTCGCCGTGCTCGCGGTACTTGAGCAACCCGTCCAAGATCGCGCGGGCGGCGGCGACCCGGACCGTCTCGTTACCGCAGTCGAGCAGTTCGACGAGCGCCCGCACGGCCTTGGGCGCGGCGCCCGCCAGCCCGCCGACGACCGGGCCGTTGATCTGCCACTCCCGCGCGTCGCGGATCTCTCGCTTCACACCGGGGTCCGCGAGCCGGCGCCGGAGCGTCCGCTCCGACATGCCGGCGAGCTTCGCGACCTCGGCGTTGGACTCGCCCGCGAGCAGGGCGAGTAGCGCCGCCGGGGGGAGCCCCCCGCGCGCGCGGTCACCGCTGGTCATCGCCACCCCTCCCGCCGGAGCGGACGAGCCACCCCGGCGCGAGCAGCAGCCCGTCCTCGTCCCGACGCCGCCACGCCCACGTCCTGCGGCGCACGCGGCACGCCACGGGCTTCAGCGAGTTGTCGTCAGGGTTGGGTTCGGGCTCGCGCTTAACGGTCATCTCGGGCCTCCTGCGGCGTCTGGAGCCGCACCCGGCGAAGCAGGTCGAGCAGGTCGTTCAGGCGGACGAGCGCGTACCACGCGCCCCGGTCCTCGCGGAACGCGACCGCGCGCACGTCCGGGGCGATCTGCGCCCACTCGGGCATCGCCTTCCGCCGCTTCGACTCCCACCGGCCCGTCGCCGGGCAGACGAGGTCGCCGAGTCCGCCGCCGATCTCTTCCTGCCCATGGACGCGCTCGGCGTCCGCGAACCCGGCGTCGTGGAGGACGGCGAGAAGCTCCAGTTCCCCGCGACGGCCTTTCGAACGTGAGCGCGCGCCCATCAGCGGAGCCCCGGCAGGGCGGTTCGCTGGTTCGGTTCACCTAAGGAAAGAACCGAACCGAACCACCTGACGGTGTGGTTCGGGTTCGGCTGGTTCGCCCGGTTCAAACCGGTTCGAACCAACGAACCGGCGCCGAAGCCGATCACTTCTTGGCCTCCGGGGGGTAGACCGGGGCACGGCTGTCCGGGCGGTACAGCGCCCCGATGGCGAGCAGGTGCGGCATCCGCCTCTTGACCATCGACGGGTGCAATCCCGAGATCTCGGCGATCTCGGAGTAGCGGCAGCCGGTCCTCGTCGAGTCGTAGTGGCGCCTGATCGCGTCCACGATCTTCATGTCGGCCGCGTTGCTGCTGGACGGGGCGCCCGTCGGGATCGCGTCGTCCCGCTCGAACCGGACCGGGAACAGGCCGTCCGCCGTCTTGGGCTGCGACACCCGGCGGACCGTGAACTTCCTCTCCCCGCCGGGATCGCGGGCCTTCTCCAGCGTGACGGTCATCGCGTCGGGCGCGGCGTCGTTGGCCTCGACGTGAAGGAGGAAGCAGGTCGCATCGCGCTTCGCGCTCGCGCCCCGCAACGCCGTGCCGGTCTTCGCGTCGTGGTCGATCACCAGCAGCGCGATGTCGAACCGCAGCGCGAGGCCGACGAGAAAGTCAATGATTCGGCCCACGACGAGGTTCGAGTTCTCGTCCTCGACCACCGTCGGCAGGAACGAACGCAACGGGTCGATCACCACCACACCGATGTCGGGGTTCTCTTCAAGGAACACGGGGAGGGCGTGCTCCAAGACGAGTTCCCGGTGCAGGAGCCGGTCTGCGGAGAACACCGTCAGGTTCTCCAGCGCGCGGTCGACCTCGTCTTCGGTAAATGCGCCCCCCAACTGCAACTCGCGAATTCGGCGCTCGAGACGGGCACGACCGTTCTCGGCTTCGATCATCACGACCCTAACCGGCGTCCCGGGGAGCTTGTACGTGCCGAGCCAGCTACCGGGGATCCCCGCCGCGAGCCGCACGACGAGGTCCTGCGTCATGAAGCTCTTCCCGCAGCCGCCGATCGCCGACAGCATGGTCAGCGCGGTGCGTTGGAGGAAGCCCTCGCCGACGTATCGGGCGGCCTCCGCGTGGCGCCACCCGTCGAGCACAACCGCGTCCCCGAGGACGCTGCGCCACGAGCCGCCGGCCGGCGCGGCGGGCCTCGCCGGCTCGGACATCGGGCGGTCCGCCACAACGTGGTGCGCGTCCCACGCCGGCGGAGCGTCATCCATCCAATGAGGAGGGTCGGGGGAGAACTGGCCCCTGATCACGCTCATTTGCCCGCCCGGCTGGCCTTGGCGACCTCGGCGAGCCTGTCCAGCAGCGCGTGCTGTCGAGCGCTGGCCGCGAGATCGAGCGCGTCATTGAGAATGCTGTCGATAAATCGTCCCAGCCCGGGGCGGAGCCGGAAGGCAATCCGAGTGGCGCGGTTGAGGTGGTGCGACGCCTCGTAGAGCTCGTTGGAGAGGTCCATGTACAGGTCGAAGAGGGCGCGCATCACGCGCCCCCGCCGATGCGGTGCCGGTCCGCGAACTCCACGAGGTCGCGCACGAGGTACGACCGGCACCTGCCGATCTTCACGGACGGGATCCGGCCCGCCCGCGTCCACGACCGGAGGGTCTCTACCGGAACGTCGAGGAACTCGGCGGCATGATTCAGGCGCAGCAGGACGGGCTGCAGCTTAATGATTTCGATGTTCGTCACTTCGCGTCCGCCTCGCGCAGGGCGGCCAGCGCCCGCGCCTCGAACATCGCCGCGTGGTCGGCACGCCCAGCACGGGCGGCACGACCCGCAGCAATGCGGCAATCGCGAGCGGTGCGAAGATCGGGAACCAGACTTTCACTCCTGCACAAAAGCAGGAGATTCAGTCGGAGTAGTTCACGTTCGGCAGGAGGTTCTGATTGACTGCCGTCGCTTTCGCCGCTCGCTAACTGCTGTTGTGTGGAGCGGCGGGCGGAATGACGACGCGGCGCGCGGCTACGATTCGTAGAGGTGCAAGGAGTGGGGCGCAAACGCGTGACGGTGGTGGCGCCCATGTACTTGGTCGGGTTCACCTGATACGGCGACCGAACCACGCGGTCGTTCACCGTGACGTAGATCGCCGCGAGGCGGACCCTGCGGCGGTACCGCGAGCCAAGGCGACCCAGCGCCGCGCGCCGGACGAGCTTCGCGTCGGGGCGCGTCAGGCGGCCTTCCTTGACGAGGGCGGCGGCGTAGTCGTCGGCGTACTTCGTCGCGATCCGTCGGCGGCTGCCGGACGGAGTCGCCGCCACCTGCCGGTAAAGGCCGGCCAGCTGGGATTCGAAGTACGGATGGGAGACGAGGTTCATGTCGCTCCTACGCTGCGGCTGCAGCGGTTGCAAGGAAACTGCCACGGGCGCCCGCTTCTCGTTAAGGCCCCGTTAGTTGAACGACTTGCGCCTAATGCGATCTATTTCGTGCAAGAGCGAACATCAGAAATCGTCATCGGGCGTCAAGGCGCTGACACTCGCTTGCGCACGCGGGGCAGCCGGCGGGCCGGGTCTCCCCCGTGCTGCGCCGAGCCTGCTACGAGGATCGCCGACGATGAGCCGGAGACGGCAACCTGTCTGATGAGGTCGCAGGGGTGGCGGGGTCCGCCCGCGAGGGCGACGGACTTCGCGTCGCCGGAGGTCCTGCCGCGGCCCCACCAGCGCGGGGCCGTGCGCGTCCACGAGCGGAAGAGGGTGGGCTACCCGCCGAAGTTCTTGATCATCTCCTCGGCCTCCTCGCGGGTGAGGCCGGGGAACCGCTCCAGAGCCCAGCGGATCGAGTCCTCCCGCAGGCTGCAGGTCTGGGCCCCCTCGGCCCGGCGGATCGCGGCCTCCAACGTGCGGCGCGAGCACGGGCGCTTCCGACGTGCGGCCAACGCGGCCTCGTCGTGCTGCTCCTGCGCGTCCATGGGGCGCGGGGCGGGACCGAGGTCTTGGTCCAGTTCATCTGAAGAGCTCTTTCGCACGAAGCTACCCCCGGGTATGTGGCGCAGCGTGGGATCACTCGGTCGGGATGCAGACCTCGACACCGAAGTCGGCCCAGCTGCGTCCTCGATCGTCCTCGCGCAGCCGGAAGCCGCCGCGCACGCGTGCGGGCACCTTCAAGGTGCCGTCAATCAGGCACGCGTGCACCTCCGGCGCCATGTTCCGGGAAAGGTAGCCCACCGTCAGGCCGGCGATGTCCACGCGCACCGCATTCGGGTCGTGCCGATTGTCCGGCTCTCGGACGAGCACCGCCTCCGCGTCTTCCTCGATCCCGTCTTCGTGCCGCCCGAAAATCGAGTACAGGTTCTCCCTGTACCTGCTCTCGCCGACGACCTCGATCCACTCGCCGTCGTCGTCATCGAGGTAGACGGCCTCGTTCGTGACCTCGCCCGTCTCGACCGGCTCCACGAACTGGGCAGCCTGCGTCGGTGGAACGTAAGGCGAGAGGGCGTTCACCCGCTTAGTGAGGCGCACGGCGAAGTAGACGAGGAATCCGAGGAACGCGGCGGCGAAGAGACGGCCCCACGGAAAGGCGGTGCCGGGCCTCGCGGCGGTGGAAGCCACGCGCCGTGGGGGGGGCTCAGACGTGAGGGCGGCCTCGGCACACCAACCCGACGTGCGAGCGCCGCTAGCCGAGAGGAACTGGATGTTGGTCCACCGGGCGCCACGGATCACGGTCGGCTTCACCACGAAGAGCCGGCTGACGAGGGTGCCCGCAGCAAGCTGGGCGAGGATGCGCGAGGTCGGAGTCGCGCGTTCGTACACAATCGTCGCGTCGCGCGTCCAAGCCGTCGTGATGGTGGCCGGCGGCGACTGGGGCTTCGACTTGGTCTTGGTCCGCGTGCGCGGCTTCTGGTCCGTGCCACCCGCCGAAGTCGCGGCGCCCTGCACCGGCGGCGTAGCGCCGCGTTCGGCGACGCCTTGCTGCTCTCGTGCTTCTCGTTCGGCTTCACGTCGGTCTTGCTGCACCACGCGGTCGTCCGCCGCGTCCGTGAGCCAGCCGCTGCCCCTCGCGTCGACCATGAGCCGCACGCAGTCCTCGGCGCCCGGGCAAGGCGGTGCAAGCACTGCCACGCGACGAAGCAGCGAATCTTCGGCGTAGGGCATGGTGGCCCAGTCTTGAATTCGGGCGCACGCCTGAGGCGCAACCCAGCACCCGTCTGGGTGGTCGACCAGCGCCTGTTCAATCAGCGCTCGCTTCGCGTCCTTCGAGCCGGCTCGCGAGAGGTCGGCCTCAAGTTCCACTCCGAATGATGGCAGACACGGCGCGAGGAGGAATGCGGCAGCCAGCATGGTCCACGCGGATCGGCTCGCACTACACACTGGCCGAGTCCTCCGGCACGGGCGCGCTCGCCGCCCTCTTAGCGGCTCGCCGCACCTCGTTGTCGCGTCCTACGGTGTGGATAAGCCAGCCGACGAGTGCGCCGATGCCGACCATAGCCACCACCCCGATGAGAGTGAGACCGGCGGCGGCGCGTCCCCGCAGTAGTTGAATGACCTGCCAGCCTAGCAGCACAACGAAAACCACGAGGCCGGCAACTCTGTAGCCGAGCTTCGGTGGCACATACCGTACGGAATCGCAGTCGGTGCACGTGGTGAGCTTGCCGGGCTCGCCTACTCCAGCCAGCACGTAGTTTCGGATGCTTGCCAGCACGAAGGACCGGTCCGCGGCGAGGCCGAGCGCGGTGGTCGCCACGACCGCAAGCAAGAGGAGGCAGACTTCCAAGAGCTCGACCATATCATTGACGTACAGCAGCAGCGACATGCCGAAGGCGCATACCGGGTACGCGATGAACAGGCCGAGCGTCAACTTGAACTCGATGAGCGCCGAGCGAATGTAACGCTGCCCGACGGGCTCTACCGACGGCGCGACTCTCAAGTAGTTCATCCAGTCCGCTTCAAGTCGGTCTGGGTCGTCGTGGAACTTGTCGAGGACGAAGCGCTCGAACAGAATGCCCAGCTGGTCGATCAACATCCCGGCGGTTAGGCACGCGACGGCGAACACCACCGCCGCCACACCCTCGTGCCTCCCTGCGCCGCGCCTCAGTTCGTCGTGCACGATCAGGGCGGTTACGACGAACGGCGTCATGGCGAAGGCGCCGGGCACGAGCACCGCGATCCATGACCGGTAGTCGGTACCGAGGGGACTGCCGACTGCACTCATGCCTGCGGGCCCGTCCGCGGAAGGGGCGGGGGGGCCGGCGCCGTGCTGCCCGGAACGGCGCTCAGCGACCACGCGAGCGCCACCACCCACCCGAGGAACGTCCAGCCCAAGAAGATGTTGATCACCGCGATAGGCCCGAGTTGATGATGGTGCCGGCGCATCGCGATGAACACCGGCAGGACGTAAATGACCAAAACGAAGAGGCCGATCACTGCAATAACGACTTCACTCATTGCCGCACCCGCAGCGCTGCGCCGGGCGCCTGCGCGGGCGTCCCTCTCAGCGGCGGCCCGCGCCTCAGGTGAATCGAAGGTGATCTTGCTTGCCGGGCACCAGCCGTCTGCATTCGCGGCAGCCGGAACCCGGACCATCACCCACGTCTCCTTCTCGTAATCCGCACCGACGAGCGGCAGGTCGGTGTTCAACACCCGGGTGAGCTTCTGGTCCTTCGCCACGTTCGCGATCACGGGCGAGGCGGGGTCCGCTCTCTGGTGAACGGTGATGTCGTCCGTAGCCCACGCATCGACCGGCTGGGGGGCCGCGGCGAGGGCAGCGCCCAGCACGGTGAAGGCGACGACCAGCAACGTGCTGCACTTCACGGTCGCCGCCTTTCGACGATGCAGGGGGGCAGCATGTTCGGGTCACGACCGACCATCACGCCAGCCGCGTTCACGGTCCGCCCGGCGCGATGGGCGCCGCCGTAGCTCACGGTCGTCAGGACGAAGGACGCGTGGCCGGGCGAGGGCCGGGGGATGTCGGGCAAGCTCAGCTGATCGCCGGGCTGGGGCGGATGTGCCGGGAACCCACATTGCACCGGGTCTGCGGCAGAGAGGTCGAGTGGGCGGGTCAGGTGGCCGGTGTACGTATCGAAGTGATCAGCGGCAGGGAACCCCTCGGGGTGCACCGGGACCCGCGCCGTCAACGCGCCCGCAGGGGTGTACGTCTGCATGATCTCGAAGAGCGTGGTGAAGCCCTCGAACGCCAGCACGTAGTACTGCGGGGTCGGGTACGGGTACGTGGAAGCGGGCGCGTTGTCCCGCTCGATCCACCGCCGCATGCTGACGAGGAGGCGCCCTCGCACCGCGTCGAATGAAACGAGCCCATCCAATCGCGGCAACTCGCTCTCGTGGCCCGGGTACTGAATGCCGTTGCGGTACTCAACGGGAGCCGCACGGTCGTAGCTGATACCGTCCGGGCGCTGCCGTCGATCCGGGAGCGTGGCGAGCACGGTCTCGGCGTTGCCGTGGTACGCCACGATCCCGACCAGCGGGTACTTGAGGACCAGCGAGCGCCCGTCGTTGTCCGTGACGCGATTCGTCCCCCTATTGACCATGGGGTCGTCGGCATCGGTGCCGAAGGCCGGTTCGCGCTCCGTGACGCACCGGAGGGATGGATCGTGAATGACCCAGTCCGAGCAGTCCAGCGGTTGCCCCGGGCTGCTGGCGAAAGCCGGGCTGCCCAGAAGCGCAAGTGCGAGGATGGCTCTCTTCACCGTGTGGGCTCCTTCGTGACGCAGGTCGGGAGGGCCGTCGCGTCGCGACCCACGAGGCGCCCCGCGGAGCTCGTCCTTCGCCCTGCGCGGCGTTCGGCACCATACGTCACCGCGGTCAGGACGTACGTCGCATGCCCCGGGGCGGGCCGTGGAGGCTCAGGGAGGGTCAGGTAGTCGCCGGCCTTGGGCGGCTGGTCCGGGTATGCGCACTTGAGAGGTTGGGCCCGGGAGAGGTCGAGCGGGTTGGTGACCTCGCCGATGTAGGTGTCGAAGTGGTCGACTGCTGGCATGCCCTCCGGCATCGCCGGTACTCTGAATGTGAGTCCGGCTGCACTCGGCACATAGGTCTGCGCGATCTCGTATAGCGTCGTGAAGCCAGAGATAGCAGCCGTCCATGCGCAGGCTGAAGGACTCCCGTGCCCCTCCGGGCACTCCGCGTACCCGCTACCGTCAGACCTCGTGGAGAACAGCGGAATAATCAACGTACCGCGAACTGGATCGAAAGAGATGACGCCGACGCGGTCCGTCCCTGCGCAGTCCGTGGTGCAGGCGTTTTCCACGAAGACTTGATCAGCGCCGCGCGCCGGCAGGTAAGCAATGTCCCGGACCTGCGCGCCGTCCCACTCCGTGATGTGGACACCGTCATATCCCCAGCCTCTATGACTCGCAACGATCAGTTTGCCGTCAAGGTCCGTGATCTTGCTGGGGCCATGATTGCGCTCATTGAGGGTCAGCGGTCCGCCGTGCAGCGGTTCGAACTCCTCGCACGAAAGCCCGGGGCGGAAGAAGACCCAGTCCGAGCAATCGAGAGGCTGGCCGGGCTGGCTGGCGAGGGCGGGCGCGGCAGCAAGCGCGAGCAGGAGGGCAATTGTCCGCGTCATTTCTTCACCTCAGTCACGCAGGCCGGTAACCCGGAAGCGTCTCGCCCGACGAGCCGTCCGTTCACCACCGCCCGGCCCGCGCGGGTGTTGCCTTGGTACGTCGCGCTCGTCAGGACGTAATTGACGCTGCCGGGCGCGGGCCTCGGCACCGTCGCGGCCACCGGGAGGTAGTCACCGGGCTTGGGCGGCGCGGCGGGGTACGCGCAGTACAGCGGCTGCGCGGACGCGAGGTCGAGCGGGCCGTTCAGCGCGCCCCAGTACGTATCGAAGTGGTCGACGGCGCGCATGCCCTCGGGCATCACCGGCACACGGAAGCCCACCTGCGCCGGCGTGAAGGACTGGAGGATGTCGAAGAGAGACGTGAACCCGTCAAACGCGATCAACTCCTGCCGCATGAACGAGGGCCAATTACATGCATCGCAGTACATCTGAACCACGACGAACAGCCGACCGTTGGTCGCGTCCGATACGACGGTGATCGGAACGACGCGCTCGACGCAATCGCGGCCATTGGGGCAGCAGCGCTCCGGGAGGAACGCAACTAGCTCTTCGTCGGCCCCTGAGGACGATTTCAGCTCGACCCGACCCTGACTGGTTTGGGTACTGCCGCAGAGGAGGCCGTTGCGGACCTCGATCTGCTCCGTGTCCAGAAGCCGTCCGTCGGCACCTACCGGGACCCCACCGTGTAGCAGACACGGGAAGTCGGGGTTCCCCGTAGATTGCTCGTTGTCGCAGACCGCGAGCACGTGACACGTGATCCCGGGCTTTAGAATTACCCAGTCGTCGCAGTCGTATGGTTCACCGGGTTGGCTGGCGAGGGCACACATCGAGAAGAGCGCGCAGACGAGGAGCGCCGAGGTCTTCATGGTCCTTTCCCCCTTCAGGACGGGGGAAATGTACCGCCGGTGGGCGGAACTAACGAGCCCGTCGCGCTCGGTTTGCATGTCTATGCGGTTGTCGGTAGCGGGACGTGCTCTTCCTCCTTGAACCGAGTGAACGAGGGGTACCCGCCCCGCAGTTCTGCCGAACCGCGAGTTCGTCGGGACGCGGCGACGCGGCGGTTACCGCCACGGGGCCGCGCGTTAGGGCTATCCTGAGCACGAAGTGCGCCGGTGGCAGCAACCTGTCCCGTAGATTGCGTTCTCCGCTGAGCAGGTGCTGCAGCGCGTCCACTACGGACGTCGTGAGTGTTGTGCTCCGCGCAGCGGAAGGGGGCGGACAGCGATGGCAGCTAAGAAACGCGTGTTCATCAGCTTCGACTACGACCACGATGACGGCGCCAAGAAGATGTTGGCGGGTCAAGCGAAGCTAGACGACAGCCCGTTCGACTTCGTCGACGCGTCCATTAAGGAACCGCTCTCCGGCGATTGGAAGGAGAAGGTTCGGCGTCGTATGTCGAACGTCGACATCGTGGTCGGGCTCTGCGGAGAGCACACGCATACCGCAAAAGGAGTAGCAGCGGAGATCGAGATCGCGCAGGACAAAGCGGTCCCCTACTTTCTTCTCGCTGCATACGCGGACAAGAACTGCACCAAGCCAGCGACCGCGAAGCCGGCGGACAAGGTCTACAGGTGGACGTGGGATAACCTAAAGCAGTTGATCCATGGAGCGAGGTGACGACTCGTGCGAAAGGCACTTGTGGTCGGGATCGACTTCTATGAGGACGCCAATGCACTCTACGGGTGCGTTGACGACGCGTACAGGGTGAAATCGATGCTGGAACGGCACGGTGACGGTACCGTGAATTTCGGCGTCGAAATTCTCACGGGGACCGGCCCCAACGATCATGTCAATCGCCACCAGCTTAGAGCGAATATTCAGGAACTATTTCGAGGCGATCCCGAGATCGCGTTGTTCTACTTCGCCGGGCACGGACATATAGAGACGGCGGGCGGATACTTGGTTTGCAGTGACTCGAAGACGGGCGACGACGGGATCGCAATCTCGGAGATACTGACTTGGGCGGACAAATCAAACGCCCGGAATAGGATCATCATCTTGGACAGCTGCCACTCCGGCACCGCTGGAGATCGGCCGTCGCAAGAATCGGTGTCGGAAGTGAAAGAGGGAACCACAATCCTGACGGCATGTACAAAGGAGCAATACGCCTCTGAAGAGAACTGCGGTGGCGTCTTTACAACGCTCATGGTGGATGCGTTGGGTGGCGCGGCGGCGAATCTCTTGGGTCACATCAGCCCGGGAAGCGTTTACGCTCACATAGATCAATCGCTCGGATCATGGGCTCAACGCCCGGTCTTCAAGACAAATGTAAAGGAGTTTGTTTCGCTAAGGAATGTTCCACCGCAAATCCCGCTATCGGATCTTCGTCGCATCGTCGAGTTCTTCCCGACGGGCACGGAGTTCGGCTTGGATCCGACGTTTGAACCTGAACGAGGGATCGGACATGCGCCCGAGATCCCAGCGCCGAATGCGGAGAACACCGCTAAGTTCGCCATCCTGCAGCGCTACAACCGGGTGAATCTCGTCAAGCCCGTGGGTGCGCCGCATATGTGGCACGCGGCGATGGAAAGCAAGTCGTGCAGGCTGACAGTGCTCGGCGAGCATTATCGGAAGCTGGTGGCCAGAGGGCTGATCTAGCGGATGGCGCCGGGTGGACTGGCCCGGGGCGCCCGCCGGCTTTGGGGGACCCGTTGTTCCGTCCCTCGTGCCGGTTGTGCATGGGAGCGGGAGGGGACGTTGAAAGCCCGCAGTACCGCAGTTTCGGCGCCCGGGCGACCGCGTCCGCCTGCGTGCAACCCCCGTGGTGCAGCCGGTGGTGCAGGTGGGAGCGGTCTAGAGCGGTATGGAACGGCTGAAATCCCGCAATTCCAGCCGTTCCAACACCTCAACCCCTCCTTCTAAGCAGCGGGTCGCAGGTTCGATTCCTGCCGGGCGCGCCACGACGTCT
>JADHED010002019.1_pt1 | contig 15183 bp, 17 predicted proteins | sample 8952041 | NCBI WGS metagenome assembly JADHED01 (sample SAMN16124423, study PRJNA663239) | bioreactor sludge metagenome | isolation source: sludge (control) | place: India:Bengaluru | collected 2018-09-08
GGTTTAAAAAAACCTGTCCCTATTATTGAAAAGGCAATTCCATAATAGAATAGTTCTTTTGGAGCAATTGCAATTAATAAATTGCCTAAAATCATTACCATTCCTCCAAAAAACAAAGATTTTTTAAACCCTAGAACTTTATCCGCAAAAATTCCTCCTATAAAAGTAAAAGCATAAACAAATGCTTGTATTGCACCATATTGTAAATTAGCCACACCGTCTTTTAAAAGCAATTGATCTACCATAAAATAAGTAAGAACACCTCTCATCCCATAGAAACAAAAACGTTCCCACATTTCTACTGTAAATAATGACCAAAGTTGCTTAGGATATTTTCCTTTAAAATTCTGTATTTGTTCTAATGTTAATTCCATTATATCTTAAAATTTAATTATCTGTATAGTGTGCTTATTAGTTTTCGCAAGCAAATATACTTAATTATGATTAGACAAATTTTAGTCTCACTTTGATTTAACAGATTTAACAATTGAATTACATTGAAAAACAACAAATTACAAATTACAAAATAACTTATTCTCTTTCTCACTTATTACTAACTAGAAAAAATTAATTATAGAATAATCACAATCAACAATAAAAACACACAAGGCTGGGAAATATTTCCGGCCTTTTTTATTACCTTTGATGTATGGAAACATCTGCTAAATTTGGTTTAATAGGAAAAAAAATTTCCTATTCTTTTTCTAAGAAATATTTTGAACAAAAATTTCAAAAATTATTATTAAACAACCATTCATATAATATTATAGACCTCGAAAATTTGGATAACATCAAAAATATTTTTGAAACAGAACATCTAAAAGGCCTCAACGTAACCATACCTTACAAAGAAAAAATAATTCCTTTTATTGACGAATTAAGCGATGAAGCCAAAGAAATTGGCGCCATCAATTGTATTTCTGTAGAAAACGGAAAGACAAAAGGTTACAATACCGATGCTTTTGGATTTGAAAAAACACTTTTACTCCACAAAAAAGAACACCAAAAAACTGCAATTATTTTAGGAAATGGAGGCGCTGCAAAAGCGGTACAATATGTCTTGAAGAAAAACCAAATTCCATACATTACAGTTTCTAGAACTACTGAAATTAATTATGAAAATCTTTCGGAAAATTTAGTCAAAAAGAATCTCATCATTATTCAATGTACGCCAGTTGGCACTTTCCCGAATATTGAAGATTCTGTACCATTTCCGTTTGACGGAATTACAGAAAATCATTTGATTATAGATTTAATTTACAACCCAGAATATACCAAATTTATTAGAAATTGCGCAGAAAAAGGTGCAAAAACAGCTAACGGATTGTACATGCTAGAACAACAAGCCGAAAAAGCTTGGGAAATCTGGAACTCCTAAGGTTAAAAGTTAGAGATTAGACGTTAAATGTAAAAAAATTAAAATTTTAACTTTCAACTTCTGAATTTTGATATTTAACTTTTAACTTACAAATTGCATATTTCATAAAAAACACTTAATTTAGTGGCGAAATGTGCAGAAACCAACATTAATCTTGGTTTTTGAAGAGCATTAATTTAACAAAAACGATTTGCTATGACTACAGAAAACTTGCATTCTGAACCACAAGAAAACAATGTAAACGAAACCGAAAACATTGTAAATGAAAACGTTATTACAGAATCAATCTCCGAGCCCGAAACTCAAGATGAAGAAATTCATGATGAGGTAGAGCAACACGAACACGAAAAATTAACTTCGGGAGAATTGATGAATAAATTGGAAGCATTAATTAATGCCGAAGATGCAGGTGCAAATCACAGAAAATTTAATGCCATCAAAGAAACTATTCTTCAGCGTGTAAATCTGGAAACAGAAGACCAAAAACAACAACACGAATCTGAAGGTAAACCAGTTGCAGATTTCAAATTTGAACACCCTTTGCTTTCTAAAATTTATACTCTTAGTAATCTTTTCAAAGAAAAGTACGACAATTTCCACAAAAAGCAAGAAGCAGAGCAAAAAGTAAATTTAGAAAAGAGACAGCAAATCATCGAAAAATTAAAAAATCTTTATAGCACTTCTGATGCAAACACTAATCTTTTCCGTGCGATAAGAGAAATTAAAGAAGAATGGAGCAGCGCTGGACAAGTACCAAAATCTGAATTCAAAAATCTTAACAATACTTATTTCTTCCATTTGAATCAATTCTATCAAATGTTAGATTTAAATAAGGAATACAGAGAGCAAGAATATGCACACAATTTGGAGAAAAGAAACCAAATTATTGCAAGAGCCAAAGAACTACTTCACGAATCTGTAATTCAAAAAGCATTAAACGAATTGCAATTCTTACACAAACTTTGGAAAGAAGAAGCAGAACCTGTGGCAGAAGAATTTCGTGATAAAACTTGGGAAGAGTTCAAAGAAATTTCTAACAAAATTCACGAAAGAAAATCTGAACTTCTTACTCAAATTGAAGGCGAACAACAAGCAAATCTTGAAAAGAAAAACGGAATAATAGAAAGCATTAAAAATTTAACGCTTGCTTCTAAAGAACCAAACCACAATTATTGGCAACAAGCCATCAAAAAAGTGGAAGACCTTAGAGCAGATTTCTTAAAATTGGGAAGCGTACCTAGAAAATTATCTAACCAAAACTGGAATGATTTCAAAATTGCACTTAGAGCTTTCAATTCTACTAAACATGATTTCTACAAAGGGCTTAATAACTCTAAACATACCACTTTAGAAGAAAAATTGAAGCTAATAAAAACAGCTCAAGACAATATGAATTCTGAAGATTGGGATATTGCAGTTCCTTTATTCAAAAAACTTCAAGAAGACTGGAAAAAAATTGGTCATGTACCAAGAAGCCAAACCAACAAAGTTTGGGACGATTTCCGTAACGCTTGTAATACTTTTTTCAATAATTTCAGAACCAAAAACAATGCTCAAACAGATGATTGGAAAGAAAATTACAAACAAAAACGTGCTCTTATAGACGAATTGAAAAACATCGGAAACGAAGAAGGTAGTGTTGAAAAAATTGAACAAATTAAAACATCTTGGAACAGCATTGGAAAAGTGCCAAGAGACAAAATGTCAATTAATTCTGAATTCAACAAAACGCTTAGAGAAAAATTAAGATTAAACAGAATTAATGAGTTCGATTTAAAAGAAGAAGGTCTTTCTGAATCTCAAATTACAGATAAAGCAAGAAAAGTAAAAAGCCAAATTGCTGATTTAGAGGCAGAAATTGTAAAATTAGAAAATAACTTAAGTTTCTTCGGAAAAGTTTCTAGAGACAACCCTCTTTTGAAAGATACTTTTGATAAAATTGATGAGAAAAAAGCACAATTAGAAAGCTTGAAACATACCCTTCACCATATTATTTCTGGAGAATAAAATGCAAAAACTGTTTTCATTTTTTCTGTTATTTTTTATTTCTGCAACATTTTTTTCGCAGGAAGTAGATTATATAGGAATCCCTGAAATTACCTTCGGTGAAACTAAGTTGACGCTTGCCGCATCTTCGCAAAAATCTAAAATTCTGTTTGTACAAGATTACATCCCAGAAGATAGCAGATTAGAAGATGCTCCTTACACTGTTTCTATCTATTTTTTCAATAAAAATATTGATGCAAAAGAAGCAACTTATCAAAAAACCGAAGAATTAGACTCCAGAAAAGAAACAGATAAATATTGCAACTACAATGTAACCGAAAATCCCAGCGGAACGGAATTTATTGTAGATTTTTTCACCAGTAATATTGCTAAGCAAAAAGAAAAAGACGATCCAGAACCAGAACAAGAAATGGCAGATTATAACATTTATAGATTTAGAAATGTGATGCTTGGCGAACAAAGTACCTTTATGATTATTACTTACAAGCAGAAAAATACGGGAGACACAAAATATTTCATGAAAAATCTCGGAAAATCTAGAAATAAACTCTTAGGAAACATCATCTCTATGAATATTCCTAATGTAACTCTTAAAAACTAACAAATTCCGACCAAAAATCGGAATTTCTTTTTCTAAATGACTGACGAATTTTACATAAAACGCTGCATAGAACTTGCCAAAAAAGCTACTGGAAAAACCTATCCTAATCCTTTGGTTGGAAGTGTAATTGTACATAACGGAAAAATTATTGGCGAAGGATTTCATCAAAAAGCAGGAGAAAATCACGCAGAAATCAATGCAATTAATTCCGTTGAAAACCCCGAACTTTTACCAGAATCTACCATTTATGTTTCTCTAGAACCTTGTGCGCATTTCGGGAAAACACCGCCTTGTTCATTGAAATTAAAAGAAATTGGTTTTAAGAAAGTGGTGATTGGCGCAATGGACAGCCATGATAAAGTAAACGGAAAAGGCAAAAAAATCTTGATGGATGCAGGAATAGAAACCGTCTCGGGAATTTTGGAAGAAGAATGCAGAGATTTAAACAAAAGATTTTTCACTTTTCATGAAAAAAAACGCCCGTATATTCTTCTAAAATGGGCAGAAAGCAATGACGGCTTTATTGATAAAGATTTTAAACCAACTAAAATTTCTAATGAATTAGCCTCTCAGCTTGTTCACCAAATAAGAAGCGAAGAACACGCCATTTTGGTTGGAACTCAAACTGCATTGAATGACAACCCATGTTTAACGACTAGATTAATTGAAGGTAGAAATCCTGTAAGAATTTTAATCGATTTTGAATTAAAAGTTCCAAAAGATTTTAAAATTTATAATCATGAAGCCCCTACTCTAGTTTTCAACCAAGAAAAAGATAGTGAGGAAGAAAATATAAAATTTATTAAAATTTCTAAAAAAAATTTCTTAGAAGAATTGATGCAAAAACTCTTCGAAAATCAAATTCAATCGGTTTTAATAGAAGGAGGAAGCAGAACTTTGCAAACCTTCATCAATGCAAATCTTTGGGATGAGACGATTATCATCAAAAATGAAAACCTGATTTTAGAAAACGGCACAAAAGCTCCGAAATTTGAAGGAAATTTGGATGAGGAAAAAGAATTTAGAGATAATAAAATTTTGTTTTTCAAAAATAATTAATGCAACACTCTTATACCACTATTAAATCTGAAGTAAAAGACATCTTGCTCAAAGAAAAAGGGAGCAAATTTATTGGTTTTGCATTTCCTGTAAACAATGAAAAAGAACTTAAAACTGCTTTAGACCAATTAAGAGAAGAACATCCTAAAGCTACACATCATTGTTACGCTTTTAGAATAGGTTTAAATGGAGAAAATTACAGAGCCAATGATGATGGCGAACCATCAGGAAGTGCTGGTTTACCTATTTACAATCAACTTTTAGCCAATAATCTTACCAATATTTTAGTCGTAATTATTAGATATTATGGCGGCACAAAATTGGGAGTTTCTGGCTTGGTAAAAACCTATAAAGAAAGTACAAAATACACTTTGGAACATGCTGAAATCATCACCAAAGAATTAGAAACTCAATTGGAAATTGAATTCAAATTTTCTCAACAGAACATTATTTTCTCTCTTTTAAATAAATTTGATGCAAAAGTTCTCAACTTTGATGCTCAAGAAAATTGCAAAATTACAGCTCAACTTAAACTTTCTGAAAAAGAAAAAATCTCGGAACAATTGTCCGAGATGTATGAAGTGAAATATGAATTTTCAGAAAATTAAATTCTTAATTTCTTCTGTTTCCAAATAAAATACTTGCCCAATATAAAAGCTGAGCCAAAGAACCAATTGCAGCAACTACATACGTTCTGGCAGCCCATCTTAAACTATCTTGAACACCTACAAATTCTTCAGAAGTTACCGTCCCGCTTTCTTTAAGCCATTTCATTGCTCTGTTGCTAGCATCATATTCTACTGGTAAAGTGATGAACGCAAAAAGTGTAGTTACCGCAAAAAGTAAAACACCAATTGCCAAAACTGTAGTATTTCCTTGCGGATTCTGCATACTTCTAGAAGCAATCATCACAGAAATCCCCGCAAAAATTACAAACTGAGAAAGCGTAGAACTAATATTTACCAACGGAACCAATTTAGAACGAAGTTGCAACATAGAATAGCCAACTGCATGTTGTACAGCATGTCCACATTCGTGAGCAGCAACCTCAGCAGCCGCCGCATTTCGTTGCATATAAACACCTTCAGAAAGATTTACGGTTTTATTTGCCGGATTGTAGTGGTCTGTTAATTGCCCAGGAACCGAAATCACTTGTACATCATAAATTCCGTTATCACGAAGCATTTTTTCGGCAATTTCTTTTCCGCTCATTCCGTTTCTGAGGTAAACTTTAGAATAATGCTCGAATTTTGATTTCAATCGAGAAGAAACCAACCAACTTACAAGCATTGTTACGATAATTATTAAATAATAACCTGACATATTTTTAATTATTTTTTTTAGAAATTATATAACATTTTGATGGAAAAACTGTGCCAAACTTGGGCATTGTCATCTTTTGCTTTATATTTGTTTTTAAATCTTAAAAGTATGTCAGAAGTACAAATCAGACAAGTAACAACAGAGAAACAACTTCTAGATTTCATCAAATTTCCGATGGAATTGTACAAAAATAATCAAAATTTTGTTCCTTCTTTAATCAATGACGAAAAAAACATTTGGAATCCAAAAGAGAATCCTGCACTTGCTTATTCTGAAGCAAAACAGTTTCTAGCGTACAAAAATGATAAAATTGTTGGCAGAATTGCTGTAATGGTAAATCATAAAGAAGCAAAAGAATTGGGTATTGAAACAGTGCGTTTCGGTTGGTTAGATTTTATTGATGACGAAGAAGTTTCTAAAGCTTTAATTGATGAAGCAATAAAATTTGCTCAAGAGAAAAATCTCAAAAAAATAGAAGGTCCAATGGGATTTACTAATCTTGACAAAGCTGGAATGCTCACTCTCGGTTTTGACAAATTGGCAACAATGATTGGACTGTACAACGAAAGTTATTACCCCGAACATTTAGAAAAACTTGGTCTTATAAAAGAAAAAGAATGGGTAGAATATGAGATTTTATTCCCCGAAGTTTTACCAGAAAAAGTAGAAAAATTCAGCAAATTAATTGCAGAGAAATATCAATTGCAGACTGTAAAATTTAATTCTAAAGAAGAAATATTGCCTTTGGTAGAACCCATGTTTAAACTTTTGGACGAAACGTATAAAACACTTTCTACCTACACTCCAATTTCTGACGAACAAATACAGCATTACAAAGAAAAATACTTCGGTTTCATAGACAAAGATTATATCATTTGCATAAAAGACAAAGACGACAATCTAATCTCATTCGCCATTACAATGCCTTCTTATTCAAGGGCTTTACAAAAATCTAAAGGAAAACTTTTACCTTTCGGATGGTGGCATTTTATGAATGCAAGCAGGAAAAATGACAGAGCTAATTTTTATTTGATTGGAGTTCATCCAGAGTATCAAAAAAGAGGTGTTACGGCGATAATTTTTAAAGAAATCTGGAAAACTTTTAGAAAAAAAGGCGTTAAATTCTTAGAAACCAATCCAGAATTAGAAGAAAATAAGAACATACAACTTCTTTGGCAAGATTATAATCCTGTAAATCATAAAAGAAGAAGAACTTATAGTAAAAATATTAATTAACTTATGGACACTTATAATTTTTTATACATCATTTTACCATATGTTTTTTTATTGGTAGGTATAATCATTTTAATTTTTAAAAAAAATAAACATTATTCAATCTATACAATGCTTTTTTCACTTACTTTACTTCTTCTAAATCTATTGTATCAAAAATTTGCTTTGCATCAATACGAAACAGTTGAAAGTAATTTAAAATTTTTATACTTAACAAATAATATATCAAACATTTCAATTTTATTATTTTCATTAAGTTTCATATTATTTTCAATTTCATATACCAATAAAAAATGAAAGAATTTTTTAAAAAAATATTGGTTTACCAATTCCAAATGAACGAGAAAATTATTGAGATTTTCGAAAATAATCCTGACAAAATTTCAGAAAAAGCGCATTTGCTTTTTTCTCATTCTACTAATTCTCATCATATTTGGAATGCTAGAATTCTTGGAAAAACTCCTAAATTTAGTGTTTGGGAACTAACATCAATTGAAATTATCAAAGAAAAAAACAAAAATAATTTAGAAACTTCTTTCGAAATATTAGACAATTTAGATTTAGAAACTAAAATTTCTTACCAAAACTCAGACGGAGAAAACTTTGTAAAATCATTGAAAGATATTATTTTCCACATTTGTAACCACAGTACATATCACAGAGCTCAAATTGCTACAGAATTGAAAATCAACAATATAACTCCTCCTTCTACAGACTTTATCCATTACAAAGTTTAAAAAAAATCATTTCTTCCAAATGAAAAAACAAATCTATAATTACGCTGGCATTATTATTTTGTACATCCTTTACAATATCTTTTTTCGCGTTCAAGATGAGAAAACCAATGCCATTATTAACATCCTATTTGCTAGTTTTTTATTTGGTTACATGGCTTACATGGCTTTTCTTGTCATAAAAAAAATGAAAAAATAAACATTATTTGTAATAATTCTAAATTACAAAACGATAGATAAATAAAAAGAAAAGTAAGTCTTAAAATTTCCCATTTCTATTATTAATTCATAAATTTGCGTGTTGAAATACTTAATAGAGATGAATTTACCTGAAAATTATATTCCTGTCCTTATTCAGGCTGCTGTTGGTCTAGGCTTCGTGCTCCTTTCAATCTTAGGAACCCACTTTCTGGGACCCAAAAATTCTTCAAAAAAGAAAAACGAAAATTTCGAATGTGGTTACGAGATAGAAGGTAATGCTAGAACTCCTTTTTCTGTAAAATACTTCCTTACAGCAATTTTATTTGTACTATTTGATATAGAAATAGTTTTCTTTTATCCTTATGCTGTAAACTTCAAAGAATTTGGCGTAGAAGGATTCCTTGCGATTTTAGCCTTTGTAGCAGTCTTTTTCATCGGTTTTTTATACGTATGGAAAAGAGGCGCTTTAGATTGGGATAAATAAAAAATAATAATACTTAAAAAAAAGTATTCATAAAAATCAACCTTAAAACAACGAATAATAATGTCAGATAATAAACCAGTTGTAAGAATGGACGCACCTGCTCCAGAAGGATTGGAAGGTGAAGGTTTTTTTGCTACAAAACTGAGCAGCGTAATAGGTTTGGCCAGAAGTTATTCTTTGTGGCCTTTGCCATTTGCAACTTCATGTTGTGGTATAGAATTTATGGCATTCCTTAATCCAACCTATGATGGTTCTAGATTCGGGATGGAAAGAAACTCTTTTTCGCCAAGACAAGCAGATATGTTAATGGTCTGCGGAACAATTTCAAAAAAACTAGCTCCGATATTAAAACAAGTTTACACACAAATGGCAGAACCAAAATGGGTAATTGCTGTAGGTGCTTGTGCTTCTAGTGGAGGTATTTTTGATACTTATTCTGTACTTCAAGGGATTGACAAAATTATCCCTGTGGATGTGTATGTACCTGGCTGTCCACCAAGACCAGAACAAATAATAGAAGGCGTAATGCAAGTGCAAGAGCTTAGCCAAAGCGAAAGCCTTAGAAGAAGAGATTTGCCAGAATATAAAGCTTTATTAGACTCATACGGAATAGAATAATTATGGATATGACTAACGAATTTGTGCTAGAAGCCATTACAAGAGAATTTCCAGATTCGATAATTTCTGTTAGCGAACCTTACGGATTATTAACTCTAGAATTAAAAAAAGAAGACATCAAAAAAGTAATTCATTACCTTAAAGATACTTCTTTAGAAATAAATTTCCTTACAGATATATGCGGAATTCATTATCCTGAAAAAGAAGGTAATGAATTAGGTGTTATTTATCACTTGCATAATCTGAAAACGGGTTTCAGAATTAGATTAAAAGCTTTCGGAGCGAAAGAAAATATAGAATTTGAAACTTTGACTGACTTATACTCTGGTGCTAATTGGATGGAAAGAGAAACTTTTGATTTTTACGGAATTAAATTCAAAGGTCATCCAGATTTAAGAGCTATTTTAAATATGGAAGATCTTGGTTATCATCCAATGTTAAAAGAATATGCTCTAGAAGACGGAACCAGAACAGACAAAAACGATAAAATGTTCGGAAGATAGAATAAATGATAATTGATAAAAGGAAATCAATTATCAATTATTAATTATCAATTATTAAAATTATGAAAGATAACGCACTATCAAACATACTAAGCAGCTACGAAACTAAGGAACAAATAGACGGGCAACTTTATACCCTAAACCTTGGTCCTACGCACCCTTCTACCCACGGTATTTTCCAAAATGTATTAACCATGGATGGAGAAAGAATTTTACACGCCGAACAAACGGTAGGATATATACATCGTGCTTTTGAAAAAATATCTGAAAGAAGAAATTTTGCTCAGATTACCACGCTTACAGACCGTATGAACTACTGCTCTGCTCCTATCAATAATATGGCTTGGCACATGACGGTAGAAAAACTTATCGGTTGTGAAGTCTCAAAACGTATACAATATATGCGTGTTATTATTATGGAGTTGGCAAGAATTTCAGACCACATGGTTTGTAATGGTGTAATTGCGATGGATGCAGGTGCAATTACTGGTCTTACTTATCTTTTCCGAGAAAGAGAAGCTATCTACGAAATGTATGAGCAAATCTGCGGAGCAAGAATGACGACTAACATGGGAAGAATTGGTGGTTTCGAAAGAGATTTCACTCCTAAGTTCCATGAATTACTAAAAAATTGGTTGAAAAACTTCCCAAAAATATGGGGACAATTCTGTACACTTAACGAAAGAAACAGAATTTTCATGGAAAGAACCATTGGCGCAGGTCCTATTTCAGCAGAAAGAGCTTTAAATTATAGTTTTACAGGCCCTAACCTTAGAGCGGCTGGTGTAGATTATGATGTAAGAGTTGCACAACCTTATTCATCTTACGAAGATTTTGATTTCATGGTACCAATTGGTACTGGTGGAGATACTTATGACCGTTTTATGGTTCGTCAGCACGAAGTTTGGGAAAGTTTAAAAATTATAGAACAAGCCTACAAAAATCTTCCAGAAGGAGATTTCCATGCAGATGTACCAGAGTTTTATCTTCCAGAAAAAGCAGAAGTTTACAATAACATGGAAGCTTTAATTTACCACTTCAAAATCGTAATGGGAGAAACGGAAGTTCCTAAAGGAGAAGTTTACCATTGTGTAGAAGGAGGAAACGGAGAATTAGGTTTTTACTTAATAAGTGATGGAGGAAGAAGCCCTTACAGACTTCACTTCAGAAGACCATGTTTTATCTACTATCAGGCTTATCCTGAAATGATAAAAGGAGCAATGATTTCTGACGCAGTAGTTACCATGAGTTCTATGAACATTATTGCTGGAGAATTAGATGCTTAAGAAATTATAAATTTTGAATTATACATTATAAATAAATAGAGTTTTTGGAGACCAGATTTTCATCTAAAATCTAAAATCTAAAATCTAAAATCTATTAAATATGAGCGAAACAATTGCTTTTAAACCAGAAACTTTAGAAAAAGTAAAACAAATTATTGCAAGATACCCAGAAGGGAAACAAAAATCTGCTCTAATTCCTGTGCTACACGTTGCACAAAAAGAATTTGGAGGTTGGTTAGACGTTCCCGTGATGGATTATGTTGCAAGCGTTTTAGACATTCTACCTATAGAAGTGTACGAAGTAGCTACTTTCTACACCATGTTTAATATGAAACCAGTAGGTAAATATGTTTTAGAAGTTTGTGTTACTGGCCCATGCATGCTAAGAGGAAGTGATGATATTGTAAATTATATCAAAGAAAAACTAGGCATCAAAGAAGGAGAAACTACAGCAGATGGTTTATTCACTTTAAAACCAGCAGAATGCCTTGGAGCTTGTGGATATGCTCCAATGATGCAACTTGGGAAATTCTATCATGAAAATTTAACTAAAGAAAAAGTAGATGAAATCCTTGAACTTTGCAGACAAGGAAGCATTGCTATTGATTAATAAATAACTGTTATGAGTAAAAAACTTTTACTTAAAAACGCTCACATAGAAGGTATCAGATATTTTGATACTTATAGACAACACGGCGGCTACCAATCTGTAGAAAAAGCATTGAAAATGACTCCAGACCAAATTGTAGAAGAAGTAAAAACTTCTGGTCTTAGAGGTCGTGGTGGTGCTGGTTTCCCTACCGGTATGAAATGGAGCTTCCTAGCAAAACCAGAAGGTGTACCAAGATATTTGGTTGTAAATGCAGACGAATCTGAACCAGGAACTTTCAAAGACAGATATTTGATGGAATTTATTCCTCATTTATTAATAGAAGGGATGATTATTGCTTCTTACGCCCTAGGTTCTAACACTTCTTACATTTATATTAGAGGAGAATACGCTTGGATTCCAGATATTTTAGAACAAGCAATTGATGAAGCTAAAAAAGCAGGTTTTCTTGGTAAAAACATCTTAGGAAGCGGTTTCGATTTAGAGATCTACGTTCAAAGAGGAGCCGGAGCTTACATCTGTGGCGAAGAAACAGCTTTGATAGAATCTCTAGAAGGAAAACGTGGAAACCCAAGACTAAAACCACCTTTCCCAGCAGTAAAAGGTCTTTACCAATGTCCAACAGTAGTAAACAACGTAGAAACAATAGCAGCTGTAGTTCCAATTATTGATATTACGGGTGCAGAATATTCTAAAATTGGAGTTGGTCGTTCTACAGGTACAAAATTAATTTCAGCTTGTGGAAACATCAACAAACCTGGTGTTTACGAAATAGACATGACCATCACTGTAGAAGAATTTATTTATTCTGAAGAATATTGCGGTGGTATTCCAAATGGTAAAAAGCTAAAAGCTTGTATCCCTGGTGGTTCTTCTGTACCAATTGTTCCTGCAAATTTATTATTGAAAACAGCAACTGGCGAACCAAGATATATGAACTACGAATCTCTATCTGATGGAGGTTTCGCTACGGGAACAATGATGGGTTCTGGTGGTTTCATAGTTTTAGACGAGGATCAATGTGTCGTAAAACATACAATGACATTGGCTCATTTCTATAACCATGAAAGTTGTGGACAATGTACACCTTGTAGAGAAGGAACAGGATGGATGTATAAAATTTTGAAAAAAATAGAATCAGGAAAAGGTACAATGGAAGACATTGATTTACTTTGGGATATCCAAAGAAAAATTGAAGGAAATACCATTTGTCCACTTGGAGACGCAGCAGCTTGGCCTGTAGCAGCAGCTATTCGCCACTTCCGTGATGAATTTGAATGGCATATTAACAATCCTGAATTAAGCCAAACTCAAAACTACGGATTAGCCAATTATGCAGATCCACTACCTGTAATTGAAAAACAATAAAATGAAGAATTTTTTAAAAATATTTTTAATATTTTTTGTTGGGAATTTTGTTTTCGCACAAAATTCAAATGACGGAAGTACAGAGACTAGCACTAAAAAATCTTTTGGTGAAAAAGGAACTATGTTCGTTTTCTGGGGATGGAACAGAGGTGTTTTTTCAAAATCAGACATTCATTTTAAAGGTAATGGTTATGATTTTGTACTTCATAATGTAGTTGCACATGATAGACCATCTGATTTAAGTTGGGATTACGTTAATCCGGGAGAGGTATCCAAACCTCAATTTAATTTTAGATTAGGATATTTTATCAAAAATGATTTGGCTATTGTAATAGCACAAGACCACATGAAATATGTGATGGATCAAAACCAAACAGTAGATTTTACTGGTCACATTTCAGACCCTACTTATGCAGCAATGGTTCAAAACGGACAAGTAAATCTTACAGACGAAAAATTTTTAACATTCGAACATACAGATGGTTTAAATTACATCAATTTAGGTCTAGAAAAATACAAAAATCTTTATCGTAAAGAAAATTTAGAAATTCTTTGGTCATATGGAGGTGGTTTAGGATTAATGTTTCCTAAAAGTAATGTGAAAATTTTTGGTAACGAAAGAAGCGACAGATTTCATGTAGCTGGTTTCGGAGCAGATGTAAGAACCAATATCAATTTTGTTCTTTGGAAAAGATTAATGGCAAGAGTAGAAGGTAAATTTGGCTATATTAATATGCCTGATGTAAAAACAACTCTTAATAACAAACCAGATAAAGCATCTCACGATTTTGTTTTTGGGCAAATTAATTTTGGGATTGGTTATGTTTTTAACATTAAAAAGAAGTAGGAATTAATTCCTTTAGATATATAAATTCAACTCATAAAAATTTAAGATGAGCGAAGAAATTAAAAAATTTAAAATAACCATTGACGGACAAACTACCGAAGTAGCTCCAGGAACTACTATCTTAAATGCTGCCCGCCAAATTGGTGGAAAATCTGTTCCGCCAGCAATGTGTTATTATAGCAAATTAGAAAACAGTGGTGGTAGATGTAGAACTTGCTTGGTAGAGGTTTCTAAAGGTTCTGAAGCAGACCCAAGACCAATGCCAAAATTAGTAGCAAGTTGTAGAACTACGGTAATGGATGGAATGGAAGTAAAAAATCTTACTTCAGAAAGAACTCAGGAAGCGAGAAAAGCGGTAACTGAATTCCTTTTATTAAATCACCCTTTAGATTGCCCAATTTGAGACCAAGCAGGAGAATGTCATCTTCAAGATTTAGGTTATGAACATGGTAACCAACTTACAAGAACCGAGTTCGAAAGAAATACATACGAAGCTGATGATTTGGGACCAAACATCAAATTGAATATGAACAGATGTATTCTTTGTGCAAGATGTGTACTGGTTGACAATCAATTAACTGATAAACGTGAACACGGAATTCTTTTCAGAGGCGAAAAAGCAGAAATTTCTACTTTTCTTAATAAAGCTTTAGATAACGATTTTATTGGTAATGTTATAGATGTTTGTCCGGTAGGTGCACTTACAGACAGAACTTCTAGATTTGCAAGCAGAGTATGGTTTACAAAACCTGTAGATGCCACTTGTAAATGCGAAAAATGTAGTGGTAAAGCAGTTCTTTGGATGAAAGGTGACGAAATTATTAGAGTTACTGCTAGAAAAGACCAATATGGTGAAGTAGAAGAATTTATCTGTAACGAATGTAGATTCGAGAAAAAAGAGGTAAAAGATTGGAACATTGAAGGACCAAGA
>JADHED010002020.1_pt1 | contig 15179 bp, 30 predicted proteins | sample 8952041 | NCBI WGS metagenome assembly JADHED01 (sample SAMN16124423, study PRJNA663239) | bioreactor sludge metagenome | isolation source: sludge (control) | place: India:Bengaluru | collected 2018-09-08
AACCTGTATCTAGCGCTTAGGAGGCGCTCGTTCTATCCATTGAACTACGGCGGCGGGGGCGGTTTTTTGAGCCTTTCGCGCTGTCTCTTCATTCACGACGAGCCACACTGCATCAGGCGATATCATCCTGTCACTGCATTTTGAGTGCTACGGGTAGCACCGTGCAGGAGCAGCATGGCGTCGATTCTACAAGTCAAGGGAAAGTGGCGCGCCCAGGTGCGACGCAAGGGGCACCCGCCGTACACGCAGACGTTTCCGGTCAAGGCGCAGGCGGAGGCGTGGGCGCGCCAGGTCGAGGCGGCCATCGATGCCGGCCGGCCGCCGCCGCAGGCACTGGTGATGGGTGGGCTGACGGTGGGCGAGGCGGTGCGCGAGTACAGACGCCTGCGCGCCACCAGTCGGCCGGTGGCCGACGATTCAAACGACCACTACACGCTGCGGCGCATCGAGCGGCTACTGGGCGCGCGCGATGCGGTGTCGCTCACGGTGGATGACCTGGTGGGCTTTTGCCGCGTGCGCGCCGAAGAGGGCGCCGGCCCTTACACGATCAACGGCGACGTGGGCAAGCTGGGCACGGTGCTGCGCCTGGTGTTCGGTGTGCGGCACATTCACGCGCCGGACATCGTGGCTCAGGCGCGGCCGGCGCTGGCGCACCTGGGGTTGGTGGGCGGCGGCGGCCGGCGCGAGCGGCGCCCGGACGATCACGAGCTGGGCCTGCTGCTGGCCTGGCTGGCGCGCGAGCGCGGGCAGGTGTACGCCGACTTCGTTCAGTTCGCGGTGCTGACGGCGATGCGGCGCGCCGAGGTGGCGCGTATCGTGTGGGCCGATGTGGACATGCAGCGGCGCATGGTGCTGGTGCGTGACCGCAAGCATCCGCGCCAGAAAAAGGGCAATGACGACTGGGTGCCGCTGCTGGGCGAGGCGTGGGACCTGGTGCTGCGCCAGCCCACGCGCGAGGGGCTGATTTTCACCGTGCACCCTCAGACCGTCAGCAAGTACTTCAGGCAGGCGTGCCAGGCGCTGGGGATTGTGGACTTGCAGCTGCGGGATATGCGTCACGAGGGCGTGAGCCGGCTTTTCGAGCACGGCTACGGGATCCCCGAGGTGGCGCTGGTTTCTGGCCATCGCAAGTGGGAGACGCTGCGCCGCTACACGAACCTGCGGCCAGAAGACTTGCACGAGGGGCCGCGCTCGCGCGCTTTGCCGCCAGGTAAGCCGCCACGTCGCTGACATCGGCGAAACGCCTGCGGCCGTCAACGTAGGTGGGCACGCCGAAGGTGCCGGCGCTGACCTGGTTGAGGATGGTGCCGGCGTCTGAGGTCAGAACCTCGGCCAGCTGCTCGGTGGTCAGGCGGGGGCCGTATTTTTCGAGCAGGTAGAGCTGGGTCACTAGGGCGCTCATGGCGTGCCCTCCTTCGCGTCCAGGCGTCGAAACGATACGACCCATACCCACGGGTTCGCGTTCCATGAGTCAGCGCCGTTAATGCTTGTCCACAGGTCCTCAAACTCGTAGCGGTGTGCGCTGCATGGCGGCAACTCGGTCAACGTGCCATCGTTGCGCCAAAACTCAGCGCCCTCGGCTTTTGCATCTTCATAGCTGATTTCTTGCAACTGCTCCACGCGCACGCCCGTGACTTCAAGCGTGATGCGGCTGGCCCAGCGGGGCATGTGGATGCTGGGGCGCCACAGCAGGCCGCCGCGATCCTCGTTGGCCGCGTAGTGAATGCGGGCGTCTTGCGGGATCAGCCGCGGCGGCAGATGGTCATGGGCGTGCGGGGCCGCCCACGCCTCTCTTACGTAGAGGCGGTCTCCGCGCACGCCGTATGGGCAGCGCATCACTGCCGAACCAGGCTCCGCATGCGCCCATGCAGGCGCGTCAGCAAACGGCACGCCGCCGTCCACCTTGTGCGGATTTGGCTTCACCAAGCGCCGTGTCTGCGTCTTGGCGCCCGCCAGGATCGCGCTCACCATCGGCGCGCTGAAAAGAATGGGCCGCTCACGCATCGCTCGTCTCCTTCGCGTCCTGAGTGGCCGGGAATCCATCGTGCGTGCGGCCGTCGAGCAGGCGGCCGGCGGCTTTCTTGCCGACGCGCTCCGCCCAGGCTTGCACACGTAGCGCTGGAGGTGCCTTTATCAGGCTGCCACGATGCAGAATTCCCGACTCGCCCCAAGCGACATAGTTGCTGGCGTTGACCTTCGTGTTGGTGGCGCCCCAACTACCGTCCTGATGGTGCGCGACCCTTTGGCCATTGCTGTAGGGGTGGGGATCGTTCTGCCCCGGCAGCCAATCGCCCCATTGCTTGAATAGAAACGGCACGCCGGCCGCCGCGCACTGGTCGCGGATGCTGCGCGCCCAGTCCGGGTGAATCGGCCGCGCGCCTGGGCCGCTTTCGCCTCCGACGATTACCCAGTCGATGCGCGAGAGTGCGTGCTCCTGCAGCAGCATCGGCCCCAGCATCGGCTCGATGCTCAGAAACCGCTTCGCCGCCGGCACAGCCAGCAGCTTCGGGATGTCGCGGTCGGCTTCTTCCTGATTGACCACGGTGGCGCCGAGCCAGACGTTGGGCAGCGGCGCGTCGGCCATCATGGTCTTGGCGTTGCCGATGCGCTTGGTGAGCAGCAGCCAGTCCAGGTTGGGTGTGGCCGCGATCAGCGCGAACAGGTCAGCACGCCATGCCGGATCGACCTCGTTGTCGAACACGTCGGCCAGCGATGCGCAGAACACGCGCGGGCGCACGCCGGTGCGCCCGGCTTCACGGTTCCACTTGAGCGGCATGCGCCAATTCGCATCGCTGGTGCGGCGGCGCGGCTGGCCGCTGCCCCATTTCACATGACCGCTTCGCTTGGCCCAGCCTTCGGCGTAGCAGTGGTCGCATGCCGGCGACACCTTTGTGCAGCCAGTCCATGGTGAAAACGTGTGGTCAGCCCACTCGATTTTTGTGTTTTCAGCCATCGCTCGTCTCCTTCGCCCCTGCACGGATGGCGTCTGCGCACTCGTTCGCCCCTGTTTCGGCGTCCGTTTTGAGCTCGGCATATTTCAAGCCCTCTCGCTGGTTGTAGTCATCAGCTATGCGCTCGCACACCCTTGCCGCCCGCTCCCGCTCTGCGGCCACAGCAGCGGCAGTCTCGGCCTTGGCGTCAGCGTGACCGGCTTGGTAGGCGTCCCACTCTGATGGGTAGTCGGGCCTGCGAGCGCGAAACCACTCGTTGAAGCGCCGCCAAAGAAGGTCTTCGGTTTCGGTGGTCATGACGGCTCTCCTACGCAGCACGTTTGCACTGCCTTGATTTTTCCGAGGTGGACATGCCGGCCCGCGAGTTCGTAGGCGCTCGGCAGGCCGGCGAGAACGGCGTTGCGCTCGCACGCTTCGCACAGCAGCTTGTCGGCTGGCGGTGCGGCCAGAAACGTCAGGTTGCGCTTGCCGGCGACCCCATTGCCGCACCAGTAATGGATGGCCTTGTGAGGCTCGCGGTGGATGGCGATGGTCTGCGCGCTGCGTGGCCGGTGTATCAGCACGCCACGGCTGTTCTCAACGAATGGCGCGCAGCTTGACCACGGAAATATTTTGTCGCGGTGCAGCGGGTGGCGCTTCGGTCGTTGGAGTGCCAGTTTAAGCATATGGCTCCCCCTTCGCCGCGTCGATGCCGCCGCGCCCCACCCGCCGCCCATTGATCAAGCTCGGCAGCGCGAACGCACCCATGGCGCCCGGGCGGCCCTGGTAGGGGCGCAGTTCGGCGCCGTCGTAGGTGCCGGGGTGGCGGATGGGCGCGGGCGCGGTGCCGCTGGGCACGATGGCGCCGTGGGCGCGCGGGGCCTGCAGCAGCTCGCGCAGGCCGGCGGCGCTGATGCGGTAGTGCGTGTCGCCGCGGGCAGCGGTCTGCACGGTGATGGCGTTGACCAGGCCGCGCGCGGCCAGGCTTTGCAGCACGCGCCGGTGGCTGACGCGCTGCGCGCCCAGGGTGCTGGCGTTGCCGATGCCCAGCTGGGCGACCTGGCGCAGCATGTCGATCTGGGCGCGGTTGAGGGGTGGCAGCGGGGCCGGCTTGCGCGGCATGCCGATCACTCGGGGCTGCCCAGCAGGATGACGGCCTGGGTGCCCTCGGCAATGCGGTCCCACGCGCTGCGGAAGGCGGCCTCGAGCACCTTGTGCGGGCGCACCAGCTCGTACCACAGCGTCAGCTGGCCGTCTTTCACGCGGTATTTCAGGCGCGCCTGCAGCTCGCTGGTGGCCTCGTTCTCGAACACCGGGATCTGCAGCGTGATGTTCTCGGGCAGCTTGACGCTGCCGCTGCTGTTGTTGTCGGCGCGCCATTGCAGATTGTGGCTGCCGTCCTGCAGGCGCTGGGTGGCGACGTAGGTGCCGGTCTGCGCGGCCTCGAAGTTGAGGGCCAGCTGCAGCAGGTCGGCGCCGGCGGGCTGCACCACGTCGGGCAGGTTGTCCTGCAGGAATTCGGCAAACGACAGCTGGTCCATGGGCTTGCGGTCGGCGGCCGTCCACAGCTTCCATTCGCGGCTGGCGGGCACGCTGAAGGCGGCGCGGAATTCGCGCCAGTCGGCCTGCAGCGCAGTGCCATCGGCCGCCGGGACCTTGCCATCGAACTCGTCGAACACCGCCAGGAACAGGGCCGGGTCGAGCCGGGCGTAGATGCGGCTGGCGTCGATCTTGTGGTCGTTGTAGTAGCGGATGAAGCTGGCGGCGTCGCGCAGCTGCACGCTGGCTTTGGGCCGCTCGGGATGACGCGCCCGGGGCAACACCTGCACCGTGTACCCCTCGGGCACGATGGCATAGGGCCGCGCGTCGGGCGTGCTGTGCGTGCGCGGCATGCCGATGGCGGCGCCGGCGGCCAGCAGGGCGGCCTGGTCGCTGGTGAATTCTTCGAGGGTCTGGTAGGCGAGTTCTTCGGACATGGATGATTACTCCTTTATTGATAGCTGCTTGCGCTTGATGGGCAAGCGCTGGGGGTGAATTTGGTTTGTAAATCAGCCCAGCGCCACGGCGGCGGCGGGCGGGGCATCGCGGCGCTCGGCGGCCAGGGTGATGCCGGGCAACTCGCGCTGGTTGGGGTTGCTGCGCTGCAGATTGCCCTCGACGGTGGGGAACATCAGCGTGCCGGTGTTCTTGATCTCGGGCTTTTTCAGCTTGATGGCGTCCTTGACGATGACGGCCTCGCTGCTGCCCTTCATGGGCGCGACGATCAGCGTCAGCGTGATCTGGCCGCCGGCCTGCGTGCTTTGCACGGCGCGCACCAGCTCTTGCAGTTGTTCGTCGAGCTGGTCGAGCACTTCGCCGCCGCGAATGTCGCGCAGCGTGTCGGTGAATGATCGGCGTGGCATGGGTGGTTTTTCCTTTCTGTCTCAGGGTCGGTCGGTGGTGGTGACCGGGATGGCGGCTTGATCGGCTTCCCACTCACCCGGAACGCGCTGGGTGCACCAGCGGCCGGTGGCGGGGTCTAGGCGGCGCACGCAGCGCGTGGCCTGGCGGTGCTGGGCCTGCCACTCGCGCGTGCGCAACTGGCGGGCGTAGGCTTCGATGACGCGGCGGTGGCCGTCGATGGACATGGCGGCCTCGAACGACAGGCCGCGCAGCGCCAGCCGCGCAAAGGCGGCGCGGCGGTGGGCGTCGGTGACGGGGCCGAGGTCGGGTGCGGTCATCACGCGGCCCTGCGCTGTTGCGCCGCATCGGCGTAGTTGGCGGCCACCAGCGCGCGGGCAATGGGCGGGCACACGCTGTTGCCGCACAGGCGCACCTGCGCGGTCTTGGTGAGCGCGCGGCCGTCGGCGCCGCGGTCGATGATGTAGCTGGCCGGAAAGCCCTGCGCCGTGTACAGCTCGCGCGGCGTCAGCATGCGCAGCCCGATGTCGTCGATGGCGTAGGGCTGGCCCTTGACCAGGACCAGGCCGAAGCGGTCGCGCGTGGGAATGGTGTGCAGCGGGTCGGTGAGCGGCAGGCCATCCACCTCGTTGCCGTAGTACTTCACCAGAAAGCTCTGCACCAGGCCCGCCGTCACGCCGCTGGCGGTGATGGTGTTCAGTGGCGCCTCAATGTCGCGCACGCCGTGGCTGAACCGCGCGCTACCGTCCTTGCCTTCGCCGTGGCCCATGTGCACCAGGTTGGCCGCCACCAGGCTGTGGTGATCCACGCTGGTCACGGTGCCGATCGGCTCGCGCAGGTCGCTGCCCACCACGCCGGTGTAGTGCTTGGCCAGAAAGGCGGCCACCAGCGCGTGCTTGCGCGCACCCACTACGGTGCCCAGTGGCTTGTTCAAGCCCGGCGCGCGTGGCTGCTGGCCGGGGCGCTCGCCGTAGCCCACCTCGATCAGCGTGGGCGACGCCAGCATCAGCTCGCCCCGGCTGGCTGTGGTGATGGTGCGCAGCGGCTCACTGACCGGGTGCACGCGCACGCCGCCAGCGTGCGTCACCGGCACGATGAACGGCTCAGCCGACTCAATCACATACCGCACGATGCCTTTGGCGATGCGCCGGCACGTGGCATCGGCCAGCGGCCGCGCGCGCTCAAAGATCGAAGGGCAGGGCACGCTCCAGTCGATGCATTCGGCCGCCGTGCGCCACGGCAGCAGCTTCTTTTGCCGCACCGGCAGGCTGTCGGGCGCGCCGTGCGTGGCCTGCGGCCACACGATGGCCTGGCCGTCGCAGCGGGCAATCAAAAACAGGCGCTTGCGAATGGTGGGCGCGCCGTAGTCGCAGGCGCGCAGCTCGCGCCACTCCACCGCATAGCCCAGGTTCTGCAGGCTGGCCACCCAGCGCCTGAAGCTGTTGCCCTTGCGCTTGGGGCAGGGCTGCCCATCGGCGGCCAGCGGCCCCCAGTGCTGGAATTCCTCCACGTTCTCCAGCCAGATGATGCGCGGCCGCGCCAGCTTGGCCCAGCGGATCACCACACCGGCCAGCGCGCGCCGCTTGTTGGCCTGCCCGCGGTCGCGGAAGGGCTTGCCGCCCCGCGCCTTGCTGTGAAAGGTGCAATCGGGCGAGGCCCACAGCCCGCCCACGGGCCGGCCCTGGGTCACAGCCAGCGGATCGACCTCGAACACATCCGACACCAGGTGCAGCGTCTGCGGGTGGTTCGCCTGGTGTAGCGCCACCGCCTCGCGGTCGTGGTTGATGGCCACGTCGACCGGCCTGCCAATGGCCTGCTCAATACCGGTGCTGGCGCCGCCGCCGCCGGCAAACAGGTCGATGACCAGCTCGCCGTGGATCGGCAGGAGGAATTGAGGGGTCAGCACGTGGCGCCCTCCGCGATCTGCCGCACCGCGCGCGAGGCATCGGCTGGCGTCAGGATGCCGTTGCGCCACAGCACGGCGGCGCACATTTCATGATTGCCGCCGTCGCACCACCAGCGGAAGTTGTCCCAGCGATCGCCAAGAAAGGCGCGGGCGCGCAGCAGCAGGGTGATGTCGGTGCCGGCGGCGGGCTCGGCGAACAGGGTGAGTTGATCGGCGGCCATCACACCCCCACCACCCGCACATCCCCCGCGCGGGTGTTCTTGCCGTCCAGCACATCCCACACGCGCCGCTCGGTCAGGCGGTGGGCGCGGATGGCGGTGCGGTGGGGCAGGGTGCCGAGCAGCTCGGCATAGTCTTCCAGCACGGCGCGCAGGGTGGTGATGTCGGCGCCGCCCAGGCCCAGGCGCTTGCCTTCATCGACATGCCGGGCTCCGGCGATGGCCATGGCGCGCACGGCGTCTGGCAGCAGGCCGCTGGCGTCTTCGGCCACGCGCATGTCGACCACCATGGTCTCCAGCAGGTTCACGGCATCGCTGACGACGCGCCAGTCGTCGGGCGTGGGCGCGGCGTCTTGCTCCAGCGCGCGCAGGCCTTGCCACATGCGGGTGAGCTGGTGGCGGCGCTTATCCTCGGGCGTGGGATCCACATTGCTGGCCATGAGTTCGTCCCAATGGGTGTAGGTGGGGCGCCGGCGGGCCGCGTTGGCGGCGTTGCGGGCGCGGCGGGCGGGGTGGCGGTTGGGCATGTCAGGACTCCCCTTTCATGAACACAAGCCAGTGCGTCATGCCGGTCCTCCCGGATACTTGGCCGAACAGCGGCTGATGTGACGTGAGCGCCAAGACCTCGCGCACCTTCACCTGTGTCTCGTTCCACTTGAACACCAGCACGCCGCTGGGCCTGAGCACACGGAAGCATTCGGAGAAGCCGGCGCGCAGCTCATCGCGCCAATCCGCGCCCAGCTTTCCGTACTTGGCGGCCAGCCAGCTTTTCGGCCCGGCTCGCACAAGGTGCGGTGGATCGAACGCCACCAGAGAAAACGAGTCATCCGGGAATGGCAGAGCGCGGAAGTCCATCAGCGCGTCCGGCTCGATGCGCAGCACGCGGGTGCCGTCGTCACGACGATGCGAGCGATCCGTCACCGTGATCGTTTCGCACCTGCGGTCGCCAAACAACGCGCGCGGGTCGGCGTGGTCGAACCACATCATTCGGCTGCCGCAGCATGGGTCTAGAACCAGTGGCATGGTGGTCAGTCCCCTTTGATCAGGATGTAGCCACCCGACTGGCGCACGCTGTCGACCGGCAGGGCATCGCCCTCGCGCAGGTAGGAGATGTTGCCGTAGCCGTCGTCGACGGTGCCCAGCAGCACCTTGACGGGCAGGTGCTGGGGCAGGCGTTGCAGGGCGGCGATGAGGTCGGCGGCGGTCATGGCTGCGGCCCTCGCTTGGCCAGGTATTGCTGCCACGGCACCTTGTGGCCGTCGACCAGAAACCCCCAGTCGTTGACGCGCCGGCCCATGATGAACAGCGACCAGGCGCCGGCGTCGGTGACGATGGCGATGCGGTGAAAGCGCCGCGCCGGGCTGCGGTAGGTGTCGCCCGGCAGGATGGGACGCACGGGGCCGTCGGGCTCCGTCTGCTCCATGTAGCCACCGGCCAGCACGATGGTGCGGAAGTTGAACGGGTGGTCGTGCAGATGCCGGTCGGCGTCCGGGCGCACGATGTGGTGCAGCCGGATCGAGAGCGGCATCCACGGCTTGGGCTTCAGCGCGCCGCACTTTGGGTCAAAGCGCAGGCACCACTTGGGCAACAGCCACCAGCGGCGCATGTACAGCCTGCCGTCGGGGCCATGGATGTGGAAGTAGGGCGTGCGCTCGGCCCGGCGCTGGAGCCATTGAAGCGCCAGGGGCTGCGCGAGCTCGTGCGCCAGCGTGCGCCACAGGGTGTCGGTCACGGGCATGGTTTCTTGCCCTCCATCTCGATCAGCAGGTCGATGAAGTGGCGCGCCTTCTTGAGGTCTTCAATGCCGCCCTTGGCGCGCCAGCGCGCTAGATATTTGATAGCTGCACCTTCGCAAAAGCCAATGCCATTGCGATGGATGAACTCGACCGGCTGGATGGCCATGTCCTTGTAGTGATTGCCGCCGACCTGAACGGCCAGGGCGCCGGGCTGGGTGTCTTGCTCGGTGCTCATGGCCGCACCTCGCCCTGCTCGATCAGCCGCGCCGCGGTGCGCACGCGCGCCAGTTGCTCGGGCGACAAATCGGGGTTGGCGCGCAGCGCGGCCTGTGCCCATTCGTCGATGCGGCCGTCGGACACCTGGGCGGCGACGTTGGCTTCGGTCTCGGCATCGCTGGGGCCGGCGCAGGCGGTGAGCAGCAGCGCCACCATGGCCAGGGCTGCCAGCACCATGGCTGCGCGCGTGCTGCCCAGCATCACTGCGCCAGCGCGACCCAGCGATGTCCCAAGCGCCGCACGGCGCGCACCCAGGCGCGCATGTTGTGGCGCTGCACGGCGGGCGGGGTCAGGTCGTTGGTGAACAGGCGCCGGGCCTGGCGCAGTCGGGTGGTGATCATGGGTGGGCTCCGTGTGGTCGGGGTTGAGGTCGGTGTTGCGCCAGTTGGCGAGCTGGCTTTCGCGCCTGTCGTTGAGGTGGGGGTGGGTCATGCGATCACCGCGACTGGGTAAGGGTCTCGGCCGGCGGCCATCTCGGCGCAGATGCGCTGCAACTCGGCGGCCTGCGTGGCCCTGGCGGCGTCCCTGGCGGCGTCCCTGGCGGCGTCCCAGGCGGCGGCCCTGGCGGCGGCCCAGGCGGCGGCCCAGGCGGCGGCCCAGGCGGCGTCCCTGGCGGCGTCCCTGGCGGCGGCCAGCTCGTCGTTGGATGCGGCGCCGTTGGCATGCCGCTCGGCGACGTCGAGCGCTGTCACGCTGCGCTGGTCTTCCACCAGCGATTGCACCTGGCGCGCGCACCAGACGGCGTAGAGCCGCATTTCGCGTGCGTGGCCGTCCACGGCGCGCAAGCACCACAGGGCGTCGTCCACGCCGTTGCTGTCGATGATGGTGGCGATGTCGACCGGCGTGTCGTCGCCGTAGTCTTTGCCAAGGTGGTGGCGCAGCTTGAGGTAGCCGACGCGCTGGCCATCTTCAAGCCGCATGCCGCACGGGCCGGCGGCGCGGATTTTGCGCAGGGTGGTTTGCATCATGCCGCCACCTCGCACGCTTCAATTTCAGTAGCTGACTGCGCTTTGCCGGATTGGGGCACGGGCGGGTCGATGCGCTCCACGCGCTGGCCGCTGATGTGGGCCACGCCGCGCGCGGCAAAGGCGGCGCTGGGCGCCTTGATGCGCCAGGCGGGCAGCGCGCCCATGGCGTCGTGCTCTTCCACGTCGCCGGCCTCGATGTGGGCCGGCCAGGTGATGGCGCGGTAGCTGTGCAGGGCGCTGGTCATGCCCGGCGCTCCTGCGCGGCGAGGGCCAGGGCGGCCAGGCACTGGCGGGCCTGATCGGCGCGGTATTCGGCGCGGTTCACGCTGGCGCTGCGGTCGCCGCCCGCGCGCGCCACCGCGCGCCAGTGGCGCTGCACAGCCAGGCGCTGGCGGGCAGCGGCGATGAGGTCGAGGGGGCGCGCGCTCATGCTGCCTCCAGCACGTGCGGCGGGTTGGCCTGCAGGTCGTGCGCGGCATCGATGCAGGCGCGCGCCAGCACCAGCAGATCGTCGGCGGTCAGGTGCACGCGCAGGCTGCTGCTGGCGATGATGTCGCCGTTGCCGTCCCACTCGACCACTTTGGTCTCGAACGTCGCCCGCCTGTCGTCGGCCATGCGCAGCAGCGTGACGCGTGGCCCGTCCTGGTGGGAGCGGTGCTGCCGGAAGTAGCGCTGCCTCGGGTGGCTGGCGTGGACGATCGGCGCCTCGGGCGTGTGGCGGAATTCGGGGGGGGTGGTCATGCCGCCACCTTTTCAGGCCCTTGGTCGAGTTCGCGCAGGAGCGCCGCGAAGTAGATGGCGCGGCCCTGGGACAGTTCTGCGACGGCCATGGCATCGCATTCCTCCGGCGTCATGAACGCCGGGCGGTCGTCGCGGTAGTTCTGCTCCCACCGCTCGAAGGCGGCGGTGAAGTCGGCCACGGCTTGCTGATCAAGCGGCGTGAGGGCGGGTGCGGATGTAGACAAAGGCGGCCTCCAAAACAAAACGGGTTTGTTCGAGAGCCACCGAGGCGGCCGGCTGGATGACTGGTTCCAGCGCGGCCTGGGGGCCTTGTGCTTGCGCGCCCTGCTGAGGGGCGCCCCTGGGACGCATCTGCCTTACAGCCCCGGAGTCAATCGGGTGCGGTCAGCCGCCTGGGTGGCTCTCGAACGCATCGGGGGATGCGTTGAGGCGAAGTATTTCCCCAATGGGGACTGTTGTCAATACCCAAAGGGATAATTATTTGCGAGAATTGCATCCGCACAATCGAGTGCGACATCCAACAAGGAGCAAACCCATGCAGATCGATGAAATCGACCACATCACCTTCCCCCCGTCAGCCTTCACGCCGTCGCAGTCACCCGCGGCCTATGCGCGGCTACTGGAGGGAGTTGCATGCGCGGCGCAGCGCGCGCGCACTGCGCAGCACCGCGCCGTGGCCTGCGGGCTTGCCGGCACGCCATTGGAGCAAGAGTTGGAGGCCTTGGCTGCGGCTGCCGAGGCGCTGGACGCGCGCGTGATGACGACGCTCCAGTTGACCGACGCAACGGCGCCGGCGCAAGTGGTGCCCTAGTCCGGCGCCGGCGGCAACCAGCCGCACTCTTGCAGGCGGTGCAGCCGGTTGGACGCATCGTCGCCTTGCGCCATGGCGCGCACTTCGGGCGTCAGGCCCTGTGGCCCAAGGTGGTAGCTCACCTCGACCACCAGAAATGTGTTGCGTTGGCCCGCATCGCCCGCGTGGGCGGGTGAGACGATGAACTCGCCCACGCGAGGTGTGGGGGAGCCAGCCGGGATTTCCACGCTGCCAATGTGCGCGAGGTTCTTCGTAAAAAGCTCAATCGGCATGACGTCAGTCCTCGGTTCCGTTTTTTAGCTCTCTGGGCGGTTCCGCCAGCGTAGCAAGAACGCGCACCGCCTGATCGAGCTGGTAGGGCGTCATCTTCTCCATCACCAGCAAGGCGCGGCTGATGCGGTCATCGGGATTCAGTTCGCTGTGGGTGGGCGGCGTGTCCATCCAGCCCGTGGGCAGTTTCATTTTTTCTTCGATTTCGCGGGCTACTGCGTCGCCCATCAGGTACGCCTTCCCCGGCCTCTCCTTTCGCTCATGCGCCCGCCGCAGCCGCGCGAACTTTGCGGTGTTCCGCTCGTAGCCCATGGCCTCGTTGAAGTCGGCCAGTTTCCCGTGCCGCGCAATGAGCATGTCGAGACGCTGACGGCGGGTTTCGTAGACGGTTTGCACTGGGTGAGCATCGTTCAAAGTTCCCCATTGGGGCAATTCTGAAAAGGGGATTGACAACGCTTCCCCTTTGGGGATTACAATGCGTAGCATGACTCTAGCCCAATGGTTATCCGAGCAGTACGGCCGATCGGCGGCGCTGGCCGCGCATCTGCGATTGCCGCCGAGCTTCGTGGCCAAGATGAAGGCGGGGGTGAAGGCGGTGCCCATCGCCCACATGGCCGCCATCGAGCGCTTCACCGCCGGCGCCGTCACCCGCCGCGACCTGCGCCCCGACGACGCTCACCTGATCTGGCCCGAGCTGGCCGAATCTGAGCCAAATACGCCCCCAGCGCCCGCCGTTCAAGCGCAGGCAGCTATCAATAAAGAAGCAATCGAGGGCGCCGCATGACGCCGGCGCAAGTGCTTTCGCTGGCCCAGCACTGGGCGAATGGCGCGGGCTGGGCGTTGCAATTTCTGCCCCGCACGCTGGCCACCGATGTGGTGATCCTGCCGCCCGAAAAACAGGCGCTGTTGGCCTGCGCGCACGACGTGTACCGCCTAGCTTGCCAGTCGCCCGAGGGTCGGCAAGCCTTGCGTGATCTCGGTCTTGAGCCAGTCCCTCAGCACGTCGAAGGTGAATGAGGCGGTGGGCTTGATCACGTTTGCCTTTGCCTTCGCCCACAGGGTGTCGCTGCGCACTGCGTCGGCGAATTCGCAGCCGGCCCAGGTCAAGCGGTACACGGCCGCGAATTTGGCGGGCGCGGCGCCGCCACCACCGGCCAGGGCCGCGTGCAGCAGCCCCGCTTCGACCATCCATTGCACGTGCATCACAAACACGTGTTCGTCCACGCCGTCCAGCGCCGACAGCACCGTGTCTGGCGCCAGTTCTGTGGTGGCGAGCGCGATGCGCCTCACCAAGTCCATGTCCCTTTTCATGCCGGCCCCTTTCGCGGTTTCTTCTATGGGTGAAACAGCGGTTGTACCGCGTCTGCGGGCCGGCGCCATCTATCTCCTCCGCGCCGTTGACTCCGGCGCTTTGCCCGCGGGTTGCGAATCGGCCCGCGGGCGTTTTCTTTTCCTGCGGCGGTGTGGTGCTGTGGTGTGCCATGCCGCCAGTCTCTTTTTTTTGCCCCGCGAGGGCATTACGACGGGTTACGACAAATTCGTAAGCGGTCGGAAGGGGGTGCGCTGTGGCGCCTGAGTTTGAGGATTTCGACGCCGCACTGGCGCAGGCCTGCCGCGACATCGGCGGGGGCAATTACAAGGCGGTGGCGGTGCTGCTGTGGCCAGACATTGCGCCGGATACCGCCGCGCGCAAGCTGGCCGACTGCTTCAACGCTCAGCGGCCTGAGCGGCTGAAGCCGAGGCAGGTGTATTTCATTTTGCGTCTGGCGCGCCAGCACGGTCGGCATGAGGCGGTGCAGTGGCTGTTGCAGTCTCTGGACTATGCCCCGACGTCGCCGCAGCAGCCGCGCGACGAACAGGCCGAGCTGCAGCGCGCGTTTGTGGTGGCCAAGGACGAACTGGCGGCCATTCTGGCGCGCATGGAAGCGCTGCAGGGCGCTGGGGGCGCGGCTGCATGACGCTGACGGTCTATCCCCGCGCGCCCGAGCGTGCTGCGCCGCTGACGATGGCGCAGGTCGAGGGCATGCTGCCGTTCATCGATGGCGCCGAACTGCGAGATGTCTGGCTGCAGGTGGGTATGGGCATGAAGGCTGAATTCGGCGAGCCGGCGTTTGATGCATGGGATCGCTGGAGCCAGGCCGCGGCGAACTACGACGCGAAGGCGTGCCGGGCGAGCTGGCGCGGGTTTCGCGCGCGCCCAGGCGGGGTTGGCATTGGCACGGTGGTAAAGCTGGCGCAGCAGGGCGGCTACCGCTGGGAGCGCACCGAGTTGACGGCCGACGCTAGGGCGGAGTTGACGCGCCGTCGGATCGAGCGCGAGCGCCAGGCCCAAGCCGAGCGCGCGGAACGTGAGCGGAGTGCGCTGGCGGCCGAGGATCGGGCGCTGGCGGACTGGCGCGCGGCGGCGCGGGAGGGCACCAGCGAATACCTGGTGCGCAAGGGCGTCGTCGGGGCCGAGAGCGTGCGCTATGCCGATGGCGGCATCGTGGTGCCGATGCTGCGCTACGACCTGCCGCGCGAGCAGTCCCTGAAGGGGGTGCAGCGGATCGGGGCCGACGGCGCTAAACGCTTTACCAAGGGCGCTGCCAAGACGGGTACGGCATGCCGGCTGGGCCTGCCCGCGGTGGGCGAGCCGGTTTTCGTGTGCGAGGGCTACGCCACAGGCATGAGCCTGCGCATGGCGATCGAGGCGCTGACGGGCGCGCGGCGATGGCCAGTGTTCGTGGCGTTTGACGCCTACAACCTGCCGCTGGTGTGCGAGCTTGTTCACCAGATGCTGCCGACGTGCCCGATTGTGATTTGCGGTGACGACGACTGGCGCACGCAGGTGCGCGGTCTGGCGCACAACACGGGCGCGATTCAGGCACAGGTCGCGCAGGAGAGCGTGTTGGATGCCGGCGCCAAGCTGGTGGTGCGCTCCCGC
>JADHED010002021.1_pt1 | contig 15177 bp, 7 predicted proteins | sample 8952041 | NCBI WGS metagenome assembly JADHED01 (sample SAMN16124423, study PRJNA663239) | bioreactor sludge metagenome | isolation source: sludge (control) | place: India:Bengaluru | collected 2018-09-08
TCTCGGATGCGCCCGTGCAACCATTGGCCGACGGAGTCACCGTAATCGTGGCTACTACCGGGGCGCTGGTGGAATTGGTTGCCGTGAAGGCTGCAATGTTGCCATCACCGCTGGCGGGAAGTCCGATAGAAGGTGCGCTGTTGGTCCATGCATAGGCTGTGCCCGTTACATCGCCCGTGAACGCAACCGCTGTGGTAAGTGCATCGCTGCAAAGTTCCTGGTCAAGCGGTTTGTCCACGGTGGGTGTCGGATTCACCGTAATGGTGAAGGATTGGGATGCACCGGTGCAACCATTGGCTGAGGGCGTTACTGAAATGGTCGCAATAATCGGGCTAAACGTGTTATTGGTTGCAGTAAATGCACCGATAGTGCCGTTTCCTGATGCAGGCAGGCCAATTTCAATGTGGTCATTGGTCCAGTTGTAAACAGTACCAGACACTGCGCCAGAGAAAGTCAACTCCTGTGTTGATGCCGTGTTGCACACCTCCTGATCGGAAGGAACAATGACGGTCGGCGTCGGGTGTACGGTTACCGTTGCGGAACCGCTTGCAGCCTGAACACAGGCTGTTGTGCTGCCGTCCTGCACACTGACCAGGGTATATTCGAAAGTACCCGCGTCATCAGTCGATACGGCAACGGTGACACTGTTTCCTGAAAGGGTGGTGACGGTCTGATCGGGACCATTGTTAACCTTATAAGTAAAGGTATAGGGTGCAGACGCGCCGGCGCCGGTGAAGGTGATTTCCGGAGCAGGTGCAAGCTGGCAAACTTCGGTCGTACCACTGATGCTTGCTGTCGGAAGCGGGTTCACCGTGATGGTGGCCGAACCGGAAGCTGCATTTTCACATGCCGTTGAACTGGCGTCCTTTACGCTAACAAGGGCATAAACAATCGGTCCTACGGCATCTGTCGGTGCGGATACCGTGGCTATGCCTGCGGCGTCACTCAATACAGTAAGTTCAGGTCCGCCATTGACCGTATAGGTAAACGTATACGGAGCTGTGGCATTGGAACCCGTAAAGGTGATCAGCGGTTCGGGGGCATTCTGGCACACAGGTGAGGTGCCACTGATGGATGCCATTGGCAGCGGATTCACCGTGAAGGCACCGGATACTGCACTGGTGGCGGATTCACAGGGACCTGTGACCACACAGTAGTAGTAAAGAACACCTGCGCTGGTGGACTGCGGGGTATAGGAAGCCGTCTGGGCGCCGTTTGACGAACCGAGGCTGGTACCGCCGGTGTTGGCTGCAGAGGCATTGCTGAACCACTGGTAGGTAAGGGGTTCGGTGCCGGCTGCTACTACTGAGATCGGACTGAACGGATCATTCAGACAGACAGTTTGTGCAGCGGTGGACTGTGAGGTAATGGAAGTGGGCGGGGTTACCGTCATGGCTCCGGAAACGGCCGTGGTCAGAATTCCGCAGTCGCCTTCCACCACACAATAGTAATATTTGGTACCTACTTCGGTGGCTAAAGGATAATAGAAGCGGGTTTGTGCGCCGTTGGCAAAGCCCAGGCTCGTTCCGCCCGAATTGCTTGCAGTATTGTTTACATACCACTGGTAGGCAAGGCCTGTACCTGTTGCAGTTACAGACAGGCGGTTAAACGTGCCGTTTAGACAGACTGTCTGGGCTGCAGTGGATTGGCCGATGATTTCCGTAGCCGGGGTGGTGTTATGGCTGCCTGAAACCTCGCTTGTAGCAGTATAGCAGGCACCGGTCACCACACAATAGTAATAGAAAGTACCCACCGTGGAAGTCTGCGGGGTATACGTGTCCGTCTGTGCCCCGTTTGCATTGCCCAAGGAAGTACCACCGGAATTGCTGGCCGATGTATTCCTGTACCACTGGTAGCTGAAAGGCGCTGTACCTGCGGGAGTGACGGAAATCGACGGGAATGAGGTATTGTAGCAGGCAATCTGCGGTGTGGCGGACGGATTTGTAACAATGGAAGTAGCGGGATTTACCGTATGCAGTCCGCTTACATTGCTTGTTACAGGGGATCCGCACATACCCGATACCACTACATAATAATAGCTGGTGCCCACCACCGCTGCGGAAGGTGTATAGATGTTATTTGTGGCACCGGAAATTTCGGTACCGCCGCTGTTGCTGTTGGTGGTGTTGCTATACCACTGGTATTGCAGGGTGCCGCCGGTTGCATTCACCGAAAGATTCGGGAAGGTTCCGTCGACGCAAACCGTGCTGGCATTCGTGGAAGGCTGACCTCCACCAGCGATAGTGGTATTCCCATAATAAACAAAGGCACCTGAAAAATCACTGAATACATCAACGTTAAAAACAAAGTTACAAGTGTATCTCGCCCGACAATAGAAATAATAGGTAGTATTCTGTGTCAGGCTTCCCAGGTTGGGAGTATAGGTTGTATTGGTGGCTCCGGTTATTGAAGTTGCACCCGTGGTACTTGCCGAAGTATTTCTGTACCATTGGTAGGAAACGGTCCCTTGTGAGATACCGCTGATCGAAAAGGCCTCAGGTGTGCTGCTGGGACAAACTGTTTGTGCTGGCAAATTCTGGGAAGTCAAAGTAAAACCTGTCCACGTATAGGCATTTGAAACACTACTAGGAGTCGATCCGCAAGTACCTGTTGCTACGCAGTAAAAGTAATAAACCCCCGGGGTAGACATGATGGGAGTATAGGATGTTCCCGTTGCCCCATTAATCAGTGTCCCTCCCGCATTGCTGTTTGAGGTACTGACATACCACTGGTAGGTATATGCATTATCGGCACCCTGAAGTGACATTCTACGCAGATTGTTATCAATACATCCCGTGGTGCTGCCACCGCCATAATTAATATTGTATGCTGGAGTGAGTGCATTCACAACCATAGCGCCGGATATCGCACTCTTCACTCCTGTTCCGCAATCGCTTCCCACCACGCAATAATAGTAGCGTGTATTGACCACATTTGACGGCGGCGTATAGGAACTTGAGGTTGCACCGGAAATGGAATTTCCACCGGAATTACTTGCTGTGGTATTGACCCACCACTGATAGGTGAGGGTGCCTGTTCCAACGGCAGTAACTGAAAGGGGTGCAAATGCGGTATTCTGACAAACCGTTTGGGTAGCCGTTGACTGCCCGGTTATGGCTGTTGCCGTATTTACAACGATCGCTCCGGAGACGGCGCTTGTCAGGGTTCCGCAGGCTCCCGTTACCACGCAATAAAAATAGGTGGTACCCGGTGTCACTGAGGAAGGCGTATAACTGCTGTTTGTTGCCCCGGCAATCAGGGTACCGCCTGTATTATCGGCAGCCGTATTGCTGTACCACTGGTAGGTAAGGCTTGAGCCTGCGGCCGAAACCGACAGGGCCGCGAGCGCTCCATTCTGGCAAACGGTTTGGGCATTGGTAGCCTGACTGTTAATAGCAGTCAACAGGTTGACCGTATAGGCTCCCGATACCGCACTGGTGGCGCCGCAGGCCTTGCCTGTGACCACACAGTAATAGTACAGCGTACCGGCGGCTGCAGCGGAGGGCGTATAGCTCGCCTCCGTGGCGCCGCTGATGGCCGTACCTGTGGTATTGTTTGCACTGGCATTGCTGTACCACTGGTAATGCAGGTCAATGCCGTTTACCGAAAGGGTCATCGGGTCAAAAGTGCCGCCGGAACAGATGGTGTTCCCGAAGGTGTTCTGACCGTTAATGACCGTTACCGGGGTAACTTCACGGGCGCCGGAAACATTGCTTGTGACCGTATTGCAGGTTCCGGTAACCACGCAGTAATAATAGGTTACCCCTTCCGCGGTTGACGGCGGGGTATAGCTGGGATTGGTGGCACCATCGATAAGTGTGCCGCCTGTGTTTGCCTGGACGATATTGCTGTACCACTGGTATGAAATACCCGTTCCGGAGGCTGTGACCGACAAGGCAGGAAAAGCCGTTCCGATACAGGTAACCAGATCCGTGATTTCGGGTTGTCCTGAAATGGATGCTTTTGCGTTTACCGCAAGTACCGCACTATTTGATGGCTCGTCACAGAGGTTTGCATAAATGGTTACCATGTAAGTTCCCGCATCGGCTGCTGTAACAGAAGGTATGGTATAGGAAGCATCCGTGGCTCCTGCAATCGGATGTCCGTCTACCTGCCACGCATATTGCGGATCAGTCAGTCCCCCGACCGGGGTTACAGAAAACGTAACGGGCAGGTCTTCACAAACCGTCTGGTTCTGCGGGTGTGTGCTGAACATACTCGACAACACAACCAATACGGAAACATTGGAGGTTGCCGATCCGCAGGCTCCCGTAACAATGACCTTGTAATCTCCTCCGTCTGAAGCAGTGGCCTGTTCAATGCTATAACCAGAATACGTAGCTCCCGGGATGTTCGCATTGTTTTTTTGCCATTGGTAATGTAAATCACTGCCCGTTGCAGCGATTGAATAATCAATCGTGGCATTGTTACATCCCAAAACCGGGGTGGGCAGCATATCCGTGATGACCGTGGGTTCATTGATCGTAACCACTGCGGCATTTGAAACGGCAGGGTTGCCACACGCAGCGGTGACTTCTACCGTATAGCTGCCTGCATCGGCAGCTGTAGCACTTGCAACCTCATAGTCCGGACTGTTTATACCCACATTGCTGCCGTTCAGTTTCCACTGATAGGACAAACTTGAACCGGAAGCAGTAACATGAAGGCTTATAGGGCTTCCTGCGCAGACACTGGTTCCCGCAGGGTGACCCGAAATCGATGCAGGTTCATAGACCTGAATGGTAGCTGTATTATTGCTGGATACCGCGTTTGAACAGGTACCCAGTGCGAGATTCGTGATCGTGATATCTGTCGCACCGACATTGGGCAAGGCATCCGTTGTAAATGACCCTGTTCCGGCCACGGATACATTCATTTGTTTCGTAGTGCTCACTGCGTTAGGCGCAGAAAGGGTATAGGAAACCGTATAGGAGCCAACAGGAAGATTTGCAGCGGGACCGGTAAGGGTAACCGTTGCGGAATTTCCTGCGCATAACGATGAAGATGTACTAGTACTTGTTATACTAAAATTTTGGCACCATGTAACTATGACCCGTCCACGATAGCCATTCCCTCCGGTTCGGTTCGAGGTACCTCCGCCGCCATTCCGGCCACCACTCCCACCACCGGCAAGAGCAGATGCATTTGTTCCATTCCCACTCACATCGGTCCCATCCGCACCTTTTCCACCATCGGGTGTCCCTCCATTTCCACCCGTAATACCGGGAGAACTTTGACCACTTCCACCGGAGCCAGCTCCGCCGCCACCACCTCCACTTGTCCCGGATACAGAAGACGTTGCATCTCCAGTTCCACCTGCTCCACCGTTGTAGGTAGTTCCAATGGCAACCGGTGCTCCAGCACCATTCCGAGTTGTAGAGTTACCAACTGAACCACCGCTTCCTCCGGAGGCAGATACCATGCCACCGAAATATGATGTACCACCAGCATTTCCATTTGAATTTGAAACACCAGTACCTCCAGCGCCAACAGTTACACTGATAACCTGACCGGGTGTAACACTAACACCTGTTGCATAAGTATAGGTACCTCCAGCACCCCCTCCTCCAGTTGTCCTAGAGGCGTTCGAACAACCACCTCCGGCTCCGCCACCTCCCCATGCTTGCACCGTCACACTTGTTACGCCTGCCGGAACTGTAAAGGAAAATGTACCTGCATTACTGAAGGTCTGACTGTTCTGTGCCATCCCCTGTCCCAGGGTAAGCAGCAGCAGCAGGGCTACGGCAAGGCACGTTTGGATCAGCTTCGGCGGCCGTTGCGGCGTCAGCCGGAGCAAGGCGGTTTCAACTGCCCTGAAAGGCGACGGATTGCCGTTGCGTTCGGGCCGAAGAATTGCGACAGGAGTAGAATGGTGCTTCATGAGAAATTGGTTTGTGAAACAAATTATCGGGTTGGATCGTGTATAAACGCGGCTGCCCGGAACCTTGGGTGATTCCGGGCCTTACAAACAGATAAGGTTGATACCGTCGTTCCTTCATGTTTTGGGTCATGTAAGGGATCAATTTCTTGAAAGACTGTGCAGGCCTGATCAGGAGGTATACTGAACAAAACACAGGCTGTCAATTCTATGGCAAGATACATTAAGGTTACATTGGTGATTTTAATTTTACTTGTATCCTAACCGTTCAATTGTAAATCTAAACCTTGCCTGTATTGAGATGTACGGCCATTGCCCCCCACCGGTCAAATTGACAAACGGTTAAAAATCGGTGTCGAACAGCAAACACTGTTGATAAAAACTTTTGGAAACGAGTAATTTTCACCCCTAATGTATTATTCCGGTTCCGATTTGTATCTTCACGGGGGTTAAAAAACAGGAAACCTTGGATTTCATCCGCCGTTATTTCGGACTGCTGCTGCTGCTCTCCTGCCTTACCGGCATGGTGGTGCCCTCATTTGGCGAGGCATCCCCTGTGATCGTGATGACCGCACTGGCCTTCATTGTTTTCTGCTCCTACTTTCAGACCGGTTTTTCACCTGAAGTGCTCCGGAGCGATCTGGGCCTGTCCCTTCGTTTCTGGGCCCTCCGCTTTCTCATCCTCCCCCCGGCGGTGTTCTTCCTGTTGCGTCCTTTTTCCCCGTTCTTTGCCCTGGCCATGCTGCTGATGCTGCTGCTTCCGGCCGCAGTATCCTCCCCTTCCTTCTCAGCCATTTTTGGCGGCAAGGCCGACCTTTCGCTCAAAATATTGCTATACAGTAATTTCCTCGCCGTATGTACCATCCCCGCGGGCATGAGCTGGCTTGCCGGTCCCCTCGCCCGGGTATCCCCTGCCGACCTGCTCCGCACCCTGCTGATCACCATCGTGGTTCCCTTTATCCTCCACCTTCCCCTCCGGAGGATAAAACGGGTGAAGGACCTCGCCTCCCGTTACAATCCGCTGTTTACCCTTATGGGCCTCAGCACCATCTTTATCGTGGCCACTGCCAGAAACCGGCCTGCCATCCTCGGGAATCCGGAATTGGTGCTGCTGTATGCGGGACTTGCTGTTACGGTGTACGTATTGCTCTATGCGCTGGGATTTGTGCTCCTTCCAAAAAGCACCGCGCTTGAAAAACGGACGTTTTCAATCAGTTCCGGAGCCAATAACATCGGCTTGGGCGTAACCATCACCGCCATGTTCTTCCCCGGAAACATGAATATCCTCTTCATTGTGGCCCAGCTCGCCTGGGTGGTTGCCCTCGTACCCCTGAGACGCGTATTCCGTAAAATCTCTTGACATTCTGCCCGTTTTTTGGTAACTTATAGGGATAAATCCACAACAATCCTTATTATGAAAAAGTACCTTTATCTTTCCATTACGCCGGAGGCATTGATCGGTTCAATGATCCCTCCCGTCGAATTCGGAGAATACCTTGCTACGGGTACAAAAAAACGCAACAAGGGGCAGGCGATCTTCTTTGAGATCGATCCCGGCATGGTACGGGACCTGATCGATACCGCCTATCTTGACAAACGGTGTGTTCCGCAACCTGACGGCAGTCCGAAACATTCCGTATATCTTTCCGTGTACCGGGTCCTTGAAATGGTCCCCCTGAAGGCCTTTAAAAGCCTGTACCTTACCACTGACAACGGAATTGTACTTGAATTGCAGCCCAAAACCTACGATTCTTCCCTGGAGCCGCCCGATGTGCTCCACCTGTATCAGGAACTCAGTCCCGTCACCCCCCAGATAGCCAGCAAGCTGGCACCTTCCCGCTTCCTTCGGGTACTGACGGATAAGTCCAGGCCCATCTGGCTGCCAAAGCTGTTCTTCGTTGACCTCAAGCTTGATGAACTGGCTGCCAATCCCCTCAAAGGGTCGGCTGAAAACCTGCCCTATCCGGCCATTTCACACCTGCGTGACTGCCTGGAGATCCTCCGGAACGAACATGAAAAGGAAATGAAGACGGTTACCCGGTTTTACCATGGATCGCTGCTTTTCAGAACAATCAAATCGGGTTTCTATGTGGGCGATCAGCAACACATGCTGTATTATCCCTACCCTGCCATGGCAGAACTGGAAACGATCAACTACGAGTTTTTCAGGGCTATCTGACAGGCTGCATACCGGATGCATTACAGGTAGAATTCGCGGGTCAGGTCACGGTAACCTTCAGAAAAGTTACTGCCGTCACCATCACGCAAGGTAAGCTCCTGCGTTACCGGAGCAGGCTGAGCGGTGCGTGCCAGTTCAATCAGGCAGCGTGATATCTCTTTGCCCGGCGTGGACCGGATCCATAGGCATTTAGAAGGATAGAGCCGGTGAAACCAGGCTTCCCCGGTAAATGCGTCATAGGCAGGTGCGGGTAGAATGACGCACAACCGCCCCCCGGCAGGAAGCAGGTGGTTGGCTCCTGAAAGCAGCTCAGCAAAGGAAAGCCGGGTATCATGGCGGGCGCCTGCACGCGAGGGTTCCGGCGGAAGCAGGGCGTTCCGGAAATAGGGCGGATTGGAGACGATCAGGTCGTACTGCCGTTCCGTCTCCTGTGCAAAGTGCTGAAATGCAGCGTTATGTACGGCAATCCTGTGGTTCCAGACACTTTCCCGCACATTTTCCGCCGCCTGATCCGCCGATTCCCGGTCTATTTCAACTGCATCAACAAAAGCCTCAGAACGCTGCGCCAGCATCAGGGCCACCAGTCCCGTACCCGTGCCCACATCCAGGATCCGTGCCGCACCTCCCGGATCGGCCCAGGCGCCAAGCAGCACCCCGTCGGTGCCCACTTTCATAGCGCAGCGTTCCTGATGTACTGTAAATTGTCTGAACTGAAAATAATCGTTTGGCATGGCGGGGACGAAATTAACGCAAAGTATCGTAAGTTTGAGTTACGAACATAAATCCGATCCGTCATGAGCTTTTCGAAAAAAGGCGCGCTTGCCTTCTCCATCCTGCTTTGGTGCTGCACCTGGTCTCAGGCCCAAACCGCAATGAAGCCGGAATACATTGAACCCGTGGGCGTTATAAAGGGACTTACAGATGATCAGCTCATGGAAACCGTGCAAAGGCAGACCTTCCGGTTTTTCTGGTACGGCGCCCATCCCGTCAGTGGCATGGCCCTTGAAAGAAGCGATACGGTGCGCAGCGAATATTACTGGGATTATATCAATGAGGCATGGGATGAACCCAACTTCAGCAAAACCGCTTTCGGTCCCGATGCCTGCGCCGTAGGCGGCACCGGCTTCGGCATCCTGAGCATCATCATTGCCTCGGAACGGGGATGGATTACACGGGACGCCGCGGTGGAGCGGCTGATCAAAATTGCCGACTTTCTCACACACGCCGATTGCTTCCACGGGATTTACCCGCATTTTATGGACGGACGCACCGGCAAGGCCATCCCGTTCGACAGGCTCGACGATGCCGCCGATCTCGTGGAAACCTCCTACCTGCTGATGGGGTTTCTGTGTGCCCGTGAATACTTTAACAAACCGCTGCCAAAGGAAACCTACCTGCGGAACCGCATCACGTCAATGTGGAATGTGGCCAACTGGAACTGGCATACCAACCGCGAAAACAAGCTTTACTGGCACTGGAGTCCCAACAACGGTTTCGACATGAACTTCCCCATATGGGGATGGAATGAATGCCTCATTACGTATATCATGGCGGCATCTTCTCCCTATCATTCGATTTCAAAAGCTGTATATGACGGCACATGGACCGGCAGTGCCGGATTCCGGGGCGGCAAAACCTATTACGGGATGACCCTGCTCCTCGGCAATTATGAGGCGGACAGGGGCGGGCCGCTGTTCTTTGAACAATATACCTTTCAGGGAGTGGATCCGAATGGACTGGTGGATTCGCTGGGTATCAGTTATTTTGAACAGGGAAAAAACCACACCCTGATCAACCGGGCGTATTGCATTGAAAATCCCCTGCATTACAAGGGGTATGGTCCGAAATGCTGGGGCCTCACGGCCGGTGACAGCTACAAGGGATATGTGGCCCACAGTCCGGTTAACGACAAAGGCGTCATCCAGCCTACGGCTGCGATATCCTCCATGCCCTATACGCCGAAGGAAAGCATGGAAGCCCTACGTTATTTTTATGAGGAACTGGGTAAGCGCATCTGGACGCCCTATGGCTTTGCGGATGGCTTCAGCCTCCACCACAACTGGGTGGCTAAATCGCACCTTGCCATTGACCAGGGGCCGATTGTGGTGATGCTCGAAAATTACCGCACCGGACTGATCTGGAAGCTGTTCATGAACATTCCCGATATTCAGAAGGGCTTGATGAAGCTGGGGTTCAGAAGCCCCTATTTTGAGAAACAGCCCTGAGTTACTCAAACGCCCCGAGTCCAAATAACGCAAAATCATACTTCACCGGATCGGCGGGATCAAATTGCCGAAGCACGTTGTCAAGTTCCTGCACAGCCCGGGCATCGTTTTGCTTCCGGTGCAGCAGGCCCAGCCTGCGGGCCATATTTCCGCTGTGTACGTCAAGGGGACAGGACAGGATGTAAGGAGAAACCGAATTCCATAATCCGAAATCCACACCCTTGTCATCCTGTCTAACCATCCACCTTAGGAACATGTTGATCCGTTTTGCCGCAGCACCTGACAGTGGATCGGGCAGGTGCTTTTTTGTACGATCCGGAATGCCACTGGCCAAAAACACGCTTTTCAGCACATGAATCGCGTACTGCAGTTGATCCTCCTTCTGGTGGGCCATAAAATGACCTTCTAGTCCCCTGCCGTCCATGTACAGGCTTTTAAGCGCCAGAACAAATGCCTCCAGGTCTTCCCCGTTGAAAGTGCGGTGTACGAAGCCTTTCAACCGCTTCAGGTCAGCAGGGCGGTGGTTCATGATGAAATCGAAGGGAGCATGGTCCATCATCTTCATCATCCGGTTTGCGCTGTTTAAAATGGAAGTGCGGTTACCCCAGGAAATGGTTGCCGTAAGAAATCCGGCGATTTCGATATCCTCCTTCCGGCTGAACATCCTGGGAATCCGGATCGGATCAGTTTCGATGAATTCCGGCCGGTTGTAGCGGGCGGCGGCTTCATCGAGGAAGGTTTTTAGGGACGAGGGACGAGGGACAAGGGACAAGGGACAAGTTGGTTAACGGAATTTGAATTGGCATCAGCGATATTAAAAAATACATGAGGAGCCTGGTAACATATCTAAACAGTATTCGGTATTCGGTGTTTTAAGCTCACAGTCTCACAGCCTCACAGCCTCCCCCACTCGTCCCTCGTCCCTCGTCCCTTGTCCCTCGTCCCTAGTCCCTCGTCCCTAGTATCCTCCCGTCCTGCATCGTCACCGTGCGATCGCTCATGCCGGCCAGTTCGGTGTCGTGGGTTACGATTACGAAGGTTTGGCTGAACTGTTTCCGTAGGGTGAAAAACAGGTCGTGCAGGTCTCTTTTGTTCCGGGTATCGAGATTTCCCGAGGGTTCATCGGCAAGTACCACTGCAGGGTCATTTATCAACGCCCTGGCGACGGCCACGCGTTGCTGTTCTCCACCTGAAAGTTCGGAGGGTTTATGGTGCCGGCGGTGGTCGAGGGAAAGGAATTCGAGTAGGGAAGAAGCCTTTTTCAGGGTTGCCTGTTTGGGCTGTCCTGCTATAAATGCCGGAATACAGACATTTTCAAGGGCGGTGAATTCAGGAAGCAGGTGGTGAAACTGAAAGACAAAGCCGATGTGCCGGTTGCGGAACCGCGACAGTTCACGCTCACGGAGGCTACCGGTCACCGTGCCGTTGATGGCGATCGTGCCTTCACCGGCCGACATCAGCGTGCCCATGATCTGAAGCAGGGTGGTTTTGCCTGCGCCGCTCGCGCCTACAATGGTTACAATTTCGCCTTTACGGATGGTTAGGCTGATGTCATTCAACACCTGCAGGGCACCGAAGGATTTGCTGATATGGCTGGCTTCGATGATATCCATACATTGGGTTTTCAGCGACAGAAATTCTTTAGTTGCTGTTCAGGTTGTCTGTCATTTCATTGACATTCTCCTTCACGGCAGCCGTCTGTTCCTGCACATCCTGGGTGATATTGGTGGTAATTTCGCTGATATTCCTTTTGATATCCGAGGTAGTATCGGTGATTTCCTGGGTAATGCCTCCGGTACTTTCACTGAGTTCGCGTTTGATATCGTCGGTAGCCTTTTTTAGTTCCCGCAGTCCCTTGCCCAGTCCCTTTGCCATTTCAGGAATTTTATTGGCCCCGAAAAGCAGCAGAAACACCAGGAATACCAGCATCAATTCACCACCGCTCAGAAACAAAAAAGTATGCATTCCAATAAGGTTTAAGGCAACAAATATAACAAAAGCACAACAAAAAACCCCGGCTTACCTGCCGGGGTTTTTAATTGGGTTAACCGTTGATTTTTTTCATTTCCTTTTTCTTACTGGAGTCATACACCAGTGATGAAGCAATAAATACGGTGGAGTATACCCCGGAGAACAAACCGATCAGCAGTGCGAAGGCAAATCCCTGCACGCTTTCGCCGGTATAGAAGAAGATGATACCCACCGTGATCAAAACCGTAAGAGAGGTAATAATGGTACGGCTGAAGGTGTCGTTAATGGCCTTGTTCATCAGTTCCGCATAGTTCATCTTCGGATGCAGTGCCCGGTATTCCCTGATACGGTCGAAGATAACCACCGTATCGTTCACAGAATATCCGATGATGGTGAGGATGGCCGCTATAAACGTCTGGTCCATTTCCATCGAGAAAGGCATGAAGCCATACAGCAGCGAGAACATGGCAATGACAAGGAAGGCATCATGTGCCAGTGAGGCCAGCGCTCCAAGACCCATGCTCCAGTTCCGGAACCGGAGCCCGATATACAAGAACATGAAGAATAGAGCTATGAACAAGGCGGCGAATGATTTTCGCTTGATATCGGCCGCAATGGTGGGGCCTACGCGTTGCAATCCCTGCACATAGTCGTTCTTGAACTGGTCATAGGTTACGTTGTTCCCGATTATGGGCTTCACACCATTGTAAATCCGTTGTTCAATCTGGTTTTCAATTTCAGGATCTTCAGAGTCGATGCCGTATTTGGTCGTGATACGCACCTTATCTTCCGTGCCATAGGTAATTACCGTCGGCCTTCCGCCCAGCTCGGGTTCGAGCAGTTTGGCCACTTCGAGGTTGCTTACCGGTTTCTCAAATTTGACGATGTAGTTGCGGCCTCCGGCGAAATCAACCCCCTGGTCGAGTCCCCGGAAAATGAGTGAACCCACGCCGATCAACACAATTACGGCAGACAGCACGTAGAATTTCTTCCGGTTGCCGATGTAGTCGAGGTTGATATTCTTGAAGGCACCAGCGGAAAGCCGGGTACTGAAGGTCACGGCAGCATTCCTGTCGAGCAGCATTTCAAACACCAGGCGGGTGATGAAGATGGCGGCGAACATGGAGGTGACGATACCGATGACGAGGGTGGTGGCAAAACCTTTAACAGGACCTGTACCCAGCACAAACAGGATGATACCGGTGATGAGGGTAGTGAGGTTACCGTCGATGATGGCAGAGAGGGCGTTTTTATATCCGTCCTGTACCGCCATGCGCACCCCCTTGCCTGCCATAAGCTCCTCACGGATACGTTCGTTGATTAGCACGTTTGCGTCAACCGACATACCGATGGTGAGCACGACCCCGGCGATACCCGGCAGGGTAAGTGATAGGCCCAGAGAGGCAAGCACTCCGATCATGAAAAACATGTTCAGGAAGAGGGCGATGTCGGCCACCACACCGGCGCGGCGGGTGTAGTAGAAGATCATAAACGAAAAGATCAGTACAAAGGCGATGGCCAGGGAGCTGAGACCGGATCGGATGGATTCCTTACCAAGGGAGGGGCCGATGATTTCTTCCTGGATGATTTTACAGGGTGCCGGCATGGTACCCGATTTCAGCAGGTTGGCAAGGTCTTCTGCCTCCTTGGCGGTGAAGCTGCCGCTGATCTGTGAGCTGCCGGTGGGGATTTCCTCATTTACACGGGGATAGGAATATACATAATCGTCCATCACCACGGCAACGATCTTGCCCACGTTTTCGCGGGTGAGGCGCGCCCACACCGTGGTACCTTCGGCGTTCATATTCATCGAAACATATGCCTGGCCGTTGACCTGGTCATACTGGTTCTCTGCGCGGGTGATCACATCACCGGTGAGGGGAGCCCTGCCGTCACGGCTGGTGATTTTGATGGCGTGAACCTCAAAATAATCGGTTGGTTTCTGTGTGTTGGGATTGGTGATGGGAAGCGCAGACCAGTAATATTTGAAATTCCGCGGGAACAGGTTGCGGGCCATTCCCAGACGCAGGTACTGGTTTACCCTTGCGGTATCCTTGTAATGCACCTGACCGAATATCGATCCCGGGATCAGTTCTCCATTCTGGGTAACATAGGGAATCAGCACGGCAAAGAGCGGATTCTCATCCAGCAGGGCCTGACGGTTGCCGGCTGAATCAGTGCTTGCTGTCACAGAATCCTTGTCAAGTTGCTGGAGCAGGGCCGGGGCGTTGGCATCGGCCGGTTTTGCATCTGCTGCAGGAGTCGTGGCGGCCGGGGCGGCGGCAACCGTGGCGGCTTTTGCCGACTTGTTAACTTCCTTCACCAGCGTGTTGAGGGCCATCAATCCGTTGCGCACTTCCGGATCAATATTGTTGTAGGTTTCCCAGAATTCGAGTTTGGCGGCGCCCTGCAGTAGTTTGCGGACGCGGTCCTTTTCCTGCACACCCGGGAGCTCCACCAAAATGCGGTCACCGCTCTGCAGGCGCTGTACATTGGGAGAAGTTACCCCAAAATGGTCGATACGGGTATTGATGATGTTGAAGGAATTGGCGATGGCCTTGTCGGCTTCGGCACGGATCACCTTCAGCACATCGGCATTGGAAGTGTTGTAGTTGATCTGGTCACGCAGTTCGGCTGAGGTGAAAATCGCCGACAGCTTGGCATTCGGGTCAATCTTTTCAAAGGCCTGTCCGAAAAGCGTAACAAAATTCTCTGTCGACCCCACCTGGTTCTTTTTTGCAAGGGCGATGGCCTTGTTGAAGGTGCTGTCCTTGCTGTAGTTTGCCATGGATTTGATTACATCCACCACGGAAACTTCAAGGATTACGTTCATACCTCCCTGGAGGTCGAGACCCAGGCTGATTTCCCTTTCCTGGCATTCCCTGTAGGTATATTTCTTGATCCACAGGAAATTATATACCGGT
>JADHED010002022.1_pt1 | contig 15171 bp, 11 predicted proteins | sample 8952041 | NCBI WGS metagenome assembly JADHED01 (sample SAMN16124423, study PRJNA663239) | bioreactor sludge metagenome | isolation source: sludge (control) | place: India:Bengaluru | collected 2018-09-08
TGTCGACGTGGACCTCCACCGCCAGGGTGGGACGCACCACGGCCGCGCCTAGGGCGTTGGCGACGGGCGAATAACGGTGCAGGAAATGCTCGACGCCCATCTTCTCCGCCAGCATGGGCACGATGGCCGGAGACGCCGCGCCTATCCCGATCACCCGGTGGAGTTCGAACTTCCTCCTGTGCACCACCTCCCATACCTTGTAGGCCGGCTCGTCCTCCCAGAGCCTGAACATATCCTTTATGCTCTGTGCCAGCCGTTCGACGACCTCGCCGGCAATGCTCCGGCACAGGCTGTCGAGCGGCACCTGAAGCCCCTGCGCGACCCTGCTCAGTGCGGCGTGCGATGCCTGCGCATTCCCGAGACCGAGAGCATTCATGATATTGAAGGCGTCCGTCACCGTGGGGACCTCGCCGCCAAAGCAGGCGGCGGGGCCGAGCCTCATCGGGCCTATTTCGAGCTTTCCGTCCGTCGTGTACACCGCGCTGTCACCACCGAGCGGTATCGAGCTCACGGCGAACGAGCTTACATGCGTCAGGTGCCCCGCAATGAGCGCACCGCGCGAGGCATATAACGGCTGTCCCTCGATAAGAAGGCTTATGTCGGACGTCGTCCCGCCGATATCGATCGAAACGGCGTTCAGCTCTTCGCGGCTCAACGCGAGCGTGCCCATGGTGCTGGCGGCGGGGCCGGAAAAAACCGTCTCGCAGGGCCGCTTGCGGCTCGCCGCGAGCGTCGTTGTCCCGCCGTCCGCCTTCAGTATATGGAGTTCACAGTGCGGGGCCCGCGCCCTGATCGCGGCCTCCATGTCGTCGGCAAACCGGTTCCAGTCCCGGACCGTCATCGCCGTGTAATAGCACGTCACGGCCCGCCGGGGGAAATTGAGCCTTCCCGAGATCTCGTTGCTCGTGCAGACATCCATGTGGGGATACAGGGACTCGGCCGTCTTCTTCAGCATTTTTTCATGCGAATCGTTGCGGTTCGAGAACTTACCCGCGATGGCGATCCGCTCGATCCCGGATGCGTGGATCTTCTTCAGCGTGTCCTCTATTTCTTTGGGATCGGGCGCTTCTATCTGCCTGCCCCTGAAATCGATCCAGCCCTTCAAAAAATACGTGTCAGGGCTGATGTCATACGCGGAATTGGGCAGTCCCTTCCCCGGAAGGAGAATAAGGGCCGTACGTTCGCCCCGGCCGGTTGCGAGGAGGTTTGTCACAAGCGTCGTGCTGAGCACTATCCTCCTGACGTCCTTTGCCCGCCTGTGTGCAAGGAGGTCGTCGAGGATAAGGAGCAAGGTGCCCTCGAGGTCATCCTCGTCCGTTCTGTGCTTGACGCTGTGCACAACCGACCCGTCACTGAAAAGGACCCCATCCGTATATGTCCCGCCAACGTCTATCCCGATCAAAGCGTCATTCATGGCCCACACCGTCCTCGTTCATTCGAACTCTTCGTATTCTTCCGTGGAATAGAAGAGGTGCATATCTTTTATCATTTTTTCATCGATACTATCACTCAATATCAGTTCCTCGGCCTTTTTTCTGAACGATACAGCGCCCTCTTCGAGCTCTTGCAGTTTTCGGGGAAGCCCGCGCTCTTCCAGCATAGACTTGACCTTTTTATATATCTCTTCGCTCCCCGCAAGGAACTGCCCTTCGTCGAGTATCTTGACCGCGACCATATATTTAAAATTATCGAAAGAGCACTGTTCCCCGATCCTCCGGAGCTTCTTGATCTTGTAGTCGACCTCCTCGTTGACCGCAGGGTCCTTCAGCATCCTGTACTTCCTGGCATAAACGGCCGCATCGAGCCTCTCTATGTCGTTGTCGGGAAGATCGTCGGTCACGACGATCACAAGGTCGATGTCCGAGCCCCTGACGAGCTTCCCCGTGCTGTGCTCGGGCCTCGGCACGTCATGGGCCATATTGTAGACAATATCGCCCGCGATAATAAAACAGAGGGCGTCCCTGAATTGTTGTCCGGGATCGAACTGCTCGATGATCTCGCGGGCCATCTGCCGGGAAAGATCGAATTTACGCCTGCTGATCTCGTGGACCCGTTCAAGAAGTGCGCGGCACCGTTCGTTCACGGCGTCCGCCGCATCCTTCCCGCCGACAACGGAATACGTGAGGAATTCCCGCAGGATCGAGGGGGAGAGCCGGGCATATCCCGCCACGTGGCGGTCAAGCCTCATGTACCGCGAGCCCACCGACCGGACCAGCAGTTCACGCGATTTGACGCACGTTTTCCAGACGGCGAGTACGTCGGCGTCCATCTCTCTTACGATCTCGGACCCTGTCGAGGGCCCATTGGCACGCACAGCACCGACTATCTCATTTTCAATACGGGACATTCGTCTTTATTGATCCACTGGCTGTCAGGCTTCTATGACCCGAGGATATTTTTTACGACGCCGGCAATCTCGGCGCAAAGACCCCCGGTGACCGTATCGTTCGGGCCTTCCACCATGACCCGGCACATATTCTGCGTGCCGGAATAGCGGACAAGCACGCGGCCCTCATCGCCGAGTTCCTTCTCGACGCGCTCGATCACTGCCATCACTTCCGGTATCGTGGATATGTCGGGTTTTCGCCTGACGTTCACGTTAATCAGTTTTTGAGGATACATATCCATGAGGTCGGCAAGCTCCGAGAGGGGTTTGCCCGTCCTGACCATGCAGGCGACGAGCTGCAATGCCGTAATTATCCCGTCCCCTGTTGTGTGGTGATCGAGGAATATCATGTGGCCCGACTCCTCGCCGCCGATGACGCCGCCGAGCCGCAGCATATCCTCGAGGACGTACCGGTCGCCGACCTTGGCAGCATGGTAGGCAAAACCATGTTTCGCGCAGGCGACGCGAAGGCCGAGATTACTCATGACCGTGCCGACGACCAGGTTGTTTTTCAGCGTGCCCTCGTCGGCGAGCATTTTCGAGCACATGAAGAGGATCCGGTCGCCCGTTATCTCCCGGCCTTTTTCGTCGATGGCGATGAGGCGGTCGCCGTCCCCGTCAAATGCCAGCCCGATCGATGCTCCCGTTGCAAGCACTCTTTTCCTGAGGTCTTTTGTATGCTGAGAGCCGCATTTATCGTTTATGTTAATACCGTTCGGGTTGTTGTGGATAACGTCGATATCGGCCCCGAGCTCCCAGAACGTGTCGGGGGCGACCTTGTACGTGGCGCCGTTCGAAGCGTCAATCACTATCTTCATGCCTTCGATCGAGAGGTCCCGCGGGAAGGTGCTCTTAAGGAAGACGATGTAACGCCCGTGAACGTCGTCAAGTCGGAATGCCTGTCCCATGTCGCGGACCGGCGGGACGAGCTTATGCAGGGTATTGCTCATCATCAGTTCCTCGATCTCCTCCTCCTGCTCATCCGAGAGCTTGAACCCGTTCCCGGAGAAGATCTTGATCCCGTTGTCCTGGTAAGGGTTATGGGAGGCCGAGATGACGATGCCCGCGTCTGCGCGCATGCTCTGGGCAACAAAGGCGATCCCCGGCGTCGGAAGGACGCCGAGCATGTAAGGGTTCCCCCCCATGGACGTGATCCCTGACTCGAGGGCGCCTTCAAGCATGTACCCCGAGATGCGCGTATCTTTACCGATCACCACCCTCGGGCGGTCGTGCGTTTTCTTGAGGATGTAAACTATCGCCTGGCCGATCGCGAAAGCGATCTCGGCGTTCATGGGATAGCGGTTCGCCTCGCCGCGCACCCCGTCTGTTCCAAAAAGTTTTCCCATCATTGAACCCCGTTTCTATCGTATGGCAACTGTATTATACCAGAAACCTTCATAATCATGGCAACTTCGTGCGATTGGCGGTCAGCGGAAGATATTGAGGGACGGCACGACGGCCCGTATCCGTACGCAATACCCGTCAACGATCCCCTGAAGCCAGCGGACCCCGGCATTGCAGGTCCCCTCGTCGATGGCTTTGATCGCGGCTATATAAGCAGGCCCCGCGAAGCCCGCCCTGTCGGAAAAGCGCGACAGGAAGGCATCGCGGTCTGGTTCGGCCAGGCCGTCATTCGGTCCCGGTTCAAGCAGGGACCTGATCTCTGCGAACCTCTCCCACAACTCCCGCTTCCCGGCCGTCGTCCTCACGGAAGACTTCCCGGCCTTTTCGGCAAGCATCTCAAGCCGTTTAAGCCTCTCGCCCCGGGCGAGCGCGAGCTTTTCGAGTAGACCGGAAAAGATAAGCGCACCGAACTCTTCCCGCTCAAGGAAAGAACGCCTCACATGACGGTACCATTCGCCAAGTGCGTTCAGGTTTGCGATATAGATAATGTTGTTCTCTACGATCCTGCCTATGTTCGGATAGTCGTGCCGCTTGATATCCATCGTCATCGCGGAGTGCGTCTTCCCGATGATAAGCTTGTTATCGGCAAGGTAGTCGTTCCTGATGACCGAGTTTGCCGAAACCACGTTCCCGTACCCCATGCGCACGGGGCCCACCATACCTCCCTGGCCGCCGAGGAAGATCGCAGGTTGGTTGAGCATAACACCACGGGGGACATCCCCGATCAGCGACGGCGTTGTCTTGTCACCGTCAGGAGTAAAATTGAAATGGATGTATGAGCTTCCAACCTCGCTGTGGTCCTTCCGGCTCGTCCCGCCCGCCATCAGACAGTCGCAGAAATTTATGAGGCTCCCCAGCGTCACGAAGGGGAAAAGTATCGTCTGTTTCATCCCGACGCAGTGCGCACCGCTTGCCTCTTCCTCGAGGATACAACCCTCGCGCACGTGGGCACCAAGGCCCATCGACGCCTTTTCGAGAAAGACGGACCCGGCGAAATATCCCCCTTTCAGCTCCACGCCTGATGCGAGCTGGCAGTTCTCTATAGTTGCGGGACCTTCGTACCCTATCCGCGCACCGGATGATATGACCGTCCTGTCGCCATAGATCCTCGTGCCCGGATAGATAATGACATCATTCCCGGATACGCGGCCGGTATCGACCTCATCGCCGATATCGACCGTGAGGGGATTCGGGATGTCTACACCTTTTCCGATCAACTGCGCAACTTTGTCGTAACATCGGGGCCGGATGTCCATGCCCGATCACCTCCGTTTTTGTCGATTTGTCACGATTACAGAATAACCGGGTCACAATAAGGTAAACCTGAAGAAAATCATAACCGTTATCTCACACCTTTGCAATATCCAATCGCGCCCCTCACGGCTTTTGTGGTACAATCCCATAGCCTTCGAACAATGAAACCACACCCCGCAAAATCCTCTCAACTCCTTGCTCCTCACTCCTTGCTCCTTACGGTCTTCTAAATGTTCTTCGCCGACCTCCACATCCATTCTCACTATTCCATAGCGACAAGCCGGGGCATGACCCCGGAAACGCTCGCGCGGTGGGCCCGGCTGAAAGGGGTAACGGTTGTCGGAACGGGCGATGCGATACACCCCGGATGGCTCAGGGAGCTTGGCCGTAAGCTCGATTTTGCCGGGAATGGCCTTTTTGTCCTTCGTGAAGAATTGCAGAATATCACACCGGTTCCCGCTTCATGTGCATCCGACGTCTATTTTATGATGAGCACCGAAATAAGCTGCATATATTCAAAGCGCGGGCGAACACGCAAGGTCCATTGCATCGTTCTTTTCAATGACATGGAGGGCCCGTTCAGGTTGCAGAAGCGCCTCGCCAGGGTCGGCAACATAGCATCCGACGGAAGGCCTATCCTCGGCATGGATGCTGAACGCCTGCTCGAGACCGTAATCGAGGAGTGTCCCGAGGCCCTTTTCATCCCGGCGCACATCTGGACCCCCCACTTCTCGGTGCTGGGGAGCACTTCAGGCTTCGATTCGCTCGAGGAGTGCTTCGAGGAACTGACCGGCCATATTTACGCCGTCGAGACAGGGCTCTCCTCCGACCCCCCGATGAACTGGCGCGTATCATCGCTCGACCGGCTGACGCTCGTGTCCAACTCCGACGCGCACTCGCCTGAAAAGCTGGGCAGGGAGGCTAACATATTCGACACGGAGATCTCATTCGATGCCATCGCCCACGCAATCAGAACAAGAGGAGGGTTCGCGGGGACAATAGAATTTTTTCCCGAGGAGGGGAAATATCACTACGACGGCCACAGGCCCTGCAAGGTAAGGATGTCCCCCGAAAAAACGGTGGAGAGGGGTGATAACCGCTGCCCCGCCTGCGGAAAAAAGATGACGCCTGGCGTCCTCGGCCGGGTGCTCAGGCTCGCCGACCGGGGCAGGGATGAAATACCCGGCAATGCAAAACCATACCATTCCCTCATATCCCTGAAGGCCATAATCGCGCAGGCCCTCGGCATGGGCGCAGGGACGAAGAAGGTGGACAGCGTTTACTTCGATCTCCTCGAAAAACTCGGGAACGAATTGAATATCCTGCTCAATGTCCCTGCGGCGGCTCTATCCGATGCCGGTTACCCCGCAATAGCCGACGCGATCGACCGCGTCCGCTCCCGGGGAGTCTCGATCGAACCGGGATACGACGGGGAATACGGAAAGATACGGTTCTAGCCCCGCACACCGCCGTCATTCCGGCGAAGGCCGGAATCCAGGGTTTTTCTTTTGTACTTTGTTGCAATGAAATCAAGAACAACAAAACCTTGGATCCCGGCGTCAAGCGCCGGGATGACGATAAGAGAAGGCCGGCATAATGGCAGCATAGGTTTTTTAGTCTGAAGCCTGCAACATGAAACTTGAAACTTGAAACGTTTTTCGTATTTAATATGTCGATGCACGACCCCGACTACCTCCCTGTTACTGCTGCTGTGATACAAAAGGACGGCAGGATATTGATCGCCCGGAGAAAGCACGCTTATATGGGATATCAGTGGGAATTTCCCGGGGGAAAGCTGGAAGACAACGAGACCCTCGAGGAGTGCCTGAAGCGTGAGATACTCGAGGAACTCGGGATAACCATAACGGTCGGGGCCCTCATCTCATCCCGGAAGCACATCATAAACTGCCAGGCCGCGATCGTTCTGTACGCGTATCATGCCGCGTATGTATCGGGCGATATCACCCTCACAGACCACGACGAGATAGCGTGGGTAAGGCCCGAAGACCTGCCCCGCTACAGCTTTCCCGACCCTGACAGTCAGATCGTCCGGGAGCTCTTAAAAAAATAGTTCCACGTTCTGCGTTCCGGGTTCTACGTCAAAAACTCCTGTGATATTAATGTATTTGGACGTGGAACGTAGAACGTGGAACGTAGAACGTCCCTTCCCTGCTTGCCTTAAAAGCCCGATTTCATATACAATGAAACTGTGCACAACCACCTGTCCACCCGTCTGAAAGTGTTTCTCGTCGTCTTTTTCACCGTTATGATATTCGGGACGGTGGGCTTCATGTACATCGAAAAGAGATCTCTCATCGACTCCGCCTATTTCGTTATCGTGACAATGGCGACCGTCGGCTACGGCGACATCCACCCCGTGACCGATCTCGGCAAGGCCCTCGCCGTCGTGATAATCGTGATGGGGGTGGGGACATTTCTCGGGGTCATCGCCAACGTCACGGAAATGATGCTCGCGAAACGGGAGACGGAAAGCCGGATGCAGAAGTTGAACATGGTGATAGGCGTCTTCTTCAGCGAGGTCGGCACCGGGCTCCTCACGATCTTTTCCCGGTACGATCCCGAATTCGATGCCATACGCCCGGGGCTCATGGTCAATGCCAGCTGGACGGACAAGGACTTTCAGAGGGCGATAAAGGAGGCCGGCACGCACGATTACGGGGCAAAGATCGAACATATCGACTTTCCCGTGTTGAAAGGCTTTCTTATTGAGCACCGTGAATTTCTCGAGCGGCTCCTCGAAAACCCCGTACTGCTCGAACACGAGTCCTTCACCGATCTTTTACGGGCCGTCTTCCACCTTACCGAAGAACTGGCCTATCGCGCAGACCTCAAGGATATCCCGCAGGCGGACAGCGATCACCTTGCAGGGGACATAAAGCGGGCGTATCATCACATCGTCGGAGAATGGCTCGTTTACATGAGGTTTCTCAAGAACAATTACCCGTTCCTTTACTCCCTCGCGCTTCGCTTGAATCCGTTCGACCCGGGATCGTCGGTAACGGTCAAGGGTTGACCGGGACATAAAAGAAGCCTTGAACGGGTCGTTGTCAGACGGGCAATTGTCTTCGCCCGGAGCGACTGTTCAAGGCCTTTGAGAGGCTATTCCTGTACTTTTGCCTGTACCACCGGTCCCGGTCAACCAGTCCCGTTTTCCACTACCGGTTTTTTTCATTCCGGTCCGGCAGCGGTTTTAAGCTCGGGTCGGAATAGCACTAGAATAAGTGTAGCAGGCATTTCGATTTTGTCAAGTCATGGAAATACGTTCTGCGTTCTTGACGAAAATATGACCTGCTTTTATTTTTTGTACAGTTTTTTGTGTGGGAACTCCCGATTTTTTATGGGTTTCTTAACGCGGAACGTAGAACGCGGAACGTAGAACCTCTTCTATCCATTCTCAAGGATCGACATGAAATAATCCCTGATGGCGGGGGTTGTGGTCGAGAAATCGAAGCGGTCGATAAAGGCGGCCACGTCGAAGTTCTTGCCTTCCCGGAACGTTGCGTTGACCCGGGCGTAGACCTCGCCTGAGGCGTCTTCGACCCACGCGGAGGCGTATATGTTCTTTTCCTCGATCCTTGTAAGCTTGCCTTTAGCCCGGTAGGCAGTGCTGCACATAACGGGTTTCATGAACTCCATCTCAACTTTTCGTGTCATCGCGATCTTCCTCGAGCGCATGAATATGACATACCATATGATCACGTCGAGAATGCCGAAGATCATTCCCCCGTGCAGGACCTCCGCATAACCCTCGAAACGATTGTCAACGAAAAGGTCACAGGAGACAATGCCCTCCTGGTAGAACATCTGGAGCTGGAGCCCGTCATTTCTGTCGGGGCTCAGAAAGAACGATTGCCTGTAAGCGGGAAGCCTGCCGTTCATGCCGTCACCTCAGGAAAGAGTGGTCTTTTGTTATGCGAATTCACGGAGTTCGATGGATCACTGTTCAGGTAATTCATCCCGAGCTGCCCGCAGGCCGCCGACACGTCCTGGCCGCGCGAGTCGCGGATGATAACGGTAAAATACCGGTCGAGAAGATACTGGTGGAACCTGTCGACAACCTCCCTGTCCGGCCTTTCGAAGTCGGTGTAGGGCGACGGGTTGTACGGTATAAGATTGATCTTGCATTTCACGTCTTTCAGGAGGTCTGCAAGATGCCGGGCATCCTCAGGGGAATCATTGATCCCCTTGATCAGGATATATTCGAACGTGATACGGGTCCTCTTTGTCCCCTTGAAGTTCCTGACAAAGTCCATGATCTTTTCGATGGGGTACAGCCTGTTGATGGGCATGAGCATAGAACGGGTATCATCGTCGGCCGCGTTGAGGGAAATGGCGATGACCGCCGACTTTGCATCGAGCATGGTAAGCCCGTCGATAAGGCCGACGGACGAAAGGGTGATCTTGCGGTACGAGAGATCAAGGCCGTTCGGGTCCTTGAGGATATCGAGCGCGGCCATGACATTTTCGCTATTGTCCAGCGGCTCCCCCATACCCATGAACACAAGGTTGGTCACGGGGCTTTCGTTCTTTCTCTTCAGGTACTCCCGTGCCGAAATGAGCTGCCCTACGATCTCGCCCGCACCAAGGTTCCGCCGAAAGCCGATCTTGCCGGTAACGCAAAATTTGCATCCCATGCGGCAGCCGATCTGCGTTGACACGCACAGCGTCATACGGTTCTTCTCGGGCATGATGACGCTCTCGATCGTCTCCCCGTCTCGCGCGGTAAACGCGAGCTTCACGGACCCGTCACCGGAAGGGAATTCTCCCGTTATCGGCATCGGCCCAAGCGAGAACATCTCCGAGAAAACGGTGCGCAACCCTTTCGGGATATTTGTCATTTCATTGAAGTTGAGGTTTCCCAGCTTGTAGACCCAGCGAAAAAGCTGACGGGCGCGGTATTTTTCCTTGCCCAGCGCACCTATGCGCGCCTCGAGGTTCGAGAGGGTGAAACAAAAAAAATCTTCCATTATTTGCCGGCTCTCCGGTACGGGTATATGACCAACCGAACAGCCATACAATAACAGAAAAAGCTTATTTCTTCAACGTATTCGGCTTACCTAACGCCTGCGGTGATGGTGATACGGAGCGTACGGGCGTCCCCGGTGACCGTAATAGCGGGGCCCATACCATGGCCGTGGGCCATACCATCCCCGGTAATACGGGCCATACCAGCGCCAGGGATACGGGCGGTATCCCCAGGGATAATAGTACGGGTACCACCAGTATGGTGCGGGGGCCGCATAAACGTACCCCGGGTCGACGATAACGGCCGGAGGCCCGTTTGGCGCGGCGGGAGGGACGGTTTCAGGGGCGGGGTTCACATTTGCCGCGGCGGGCGGCCGCGGGCTCGCCATCCCCGGACCGGTCCCGTCCTTCTTTCTGTTCCACGCATCCCAGGCATCAGCCTGCCGGTTCGCGGTGTAAACGGGAGCTCCCCCGTCCTTCTTCATGATGAGCCGCGTCCCGGCGATAATCGTCATTTTCCCTTTCGGCTGGGCTATATACAGCTGCCCCGCGTGCACGGACACTTCCGTATCTCCCGTCGGAGTGATATCGGCCCGGAATATTGACGGGTCGTACCCGTCAAGCTGAGCTGACGGGGTATTGAGGAACAAGGGGTAACCGTTGAGCCCGGCACATTTGACATACGCCTTGCCGCTCTCGAGAAAGAGCTGTACCGCCGTCTGTTCGATGGCGAGGACCTTCAGCCGGCTTCCCTCTGCTATCCGGACGACACTCCCGTCCCGGACAAGGATCTCGGCATTCCCGGGGCCGTTCACCGCGACCGTGTCCCCTTGCACGACCGGCTTATTAGGTTTTGCTTTCGTGACCTTCTGTGATGCGGCGGGGATGTACTCGACGTTTCCTTCGACCGAATTGAGATAGACCGCAGCATGCCCGGATGCCGCCATGAGCGGCGGCGCCGTTATGATCAAGAGGAGGAAGGCTATGACGAAACGCATGGCCGTGTCCATCATGCTATCCATTCTATCACCCTTCGCGCCGGAATCATACCTCATTTCTTCGCCCTCCTGGAAGGCCCGACGCGTAGTCTCAGGTGTGGGGCCTGTTATTGTTCTTCGCCTGCCCACCCTTGTTATCGTTCCTTGCGGCGGGGGCCGGAGCGGGCCCTGGCGGGGCTGCCGCCTGCGGCGCCGGGGTGCGAGCCGGCGCAGGGGTTGCGATTCTGGCTGGTCCCGAAGGTGCCGTCCGGGCCTGGCGACCGACCTGCGGCGCAGGGCCCCTTGCCGGCTCACTGCGCACGACGGCCTGACGCGTCACCGTCGGGGTGCTTGACGGCCGAGGTACGTTTACCGAAACAACAGGAGACGGCTGTTTTCCTGCAAATGCCGGACGGGCGGCCCGATTGGCCGACGGGGCCGGGCTTACGCTGTTGGCCCTGACAGCCGGCACCGGTTCTCTGGCGGGAGATGTCCTTGCCGCAGCCTGGTTCGTTTCAGGCTTCCGAACGGGGGTTGCGGGTGCCGGGGACGTGAAGGCCGTTCGTGGCGCATTCATTTCGTTCTTCGGGCCTTTTGGCTCTGAGTCCGATTTCGTGCCTGGTGTTACCGCCGGAGAGTTCACTGCCTGTATTCTTTCACGCAGGGGCGTGACCGTCGGTGCATGGGCAGGTGCGGGCCCTTTCTGTGCGCCGGGCGCATTGGCCTTTACCGGATCGGACCGTGCTGCCCCGAGGGCCGGATTACGGGCATTTTCAACACGGGAGCCCAAAGACATGCCCGTCAGCTGCCGCGTCGCGACCTCCGGCCGGGATACGGGAGCCAGCGGGGTATTCGTGCCGGTCCCCGTTATATCCTTCGACCCCGTGCCGGACATCCGGAGCGGCGCCACAGAAGGCCGGGAAGGGGATGCGGCCCCGAGGCCGGCGGTCGAGAGCGTTGTCCGCGCAGGAGTAACGTTGGCCGCCAGACTGACCCTTGTCAGTGCGGGAGCGCCTTTGTTTGCCCCAGCGACATTCATCGTTCTCTGGCCGAGCACCCGATCGCGCTCGACCGTGACCATCGAGTTCGCCACCGAGGCGTTCCTGTAGCTCGCCCTCGCTGCCGCGGCCGATCTTTCGATGGTGACGTTGTTGTACGGAACATTCAAGGCGGTCGCCTGATGAACCACGGGCGCCGTGCGGCGGTCATAGTGCTCACCCGGGGCGAGGGGCACCCAGCCGATCTGCCGCGATGAATGGACCCATGCCACCTGTGCGGGTTCCCACCGGACATCCCGGTGCCTCGGCGGTACCCAGCACCAGCCGGCGCGGCCGTAGTTCACCCATCGGCCGTAATGGTACGGCACCCAACCCCAGGGCTCGTACCCTATCCAAACGTAACTGCCGCCTATCCAGGACCATCGGCCGTAGCGATACGGAGACCAGGCCCCTGCAACAATCACGGTCGGCACCCAGACATAGTCGTATTCCGGTGTATAGATCCATTGACCGTTGGCGTCAAGGTCAGAAGAATATGTCCTGAGCTCGTCCGGAAGGTACGCATAGCTGTCGCCTGAGCCCGTATTTGCGAGTGCCATGGCGTCCCTGTCCGTATTCCAGCGCAGCCATTCGTCCGGGGCGCGCAGGGCTGCCACGACCGGCATCGACCCGTCCGCCTTGAGAACGAGACGCTCTCCCTGGCGGACGAGCATTCTGCCCGAACGCTGTGATGCGTATATACCGCCTTTCAAGACAGATATCTCGTTCATGCCGTTTGAATATACATCGATCCTGACAACCGAAGGGGACGAGATATCAAGGGCGGTGAGCGGCGTATTCAAAAATATGGGGACTTCCCGCGATCCCCGGGAAACGACATACGCGGTGCCCTGCTGAACAGTGAACTGTGCTCCCCTGTCGTTCACCCCGGCTATTCTCATGACCGAGTTGTTTCCGACGCGGACCATACTCCCGTCCTTCAGAAAGAGCTCCGCCCTGCCGTTCGGGCCTGCGGCGACCGTATCGCCTTCGACAAGCGGTGTGTTGACAACGGCCTGCATCACCTCCGGGGACCCTGCCTCGGAAAGGCCTACGGCCCCGTCGATATATCGCACATACAGGGTGTCGGGATCTACCGCATGGGCAGGGATGGCAACTGCCAGCGTAAGGACCGCGAGAAAACCCGCCATAAGGAAATATGATCGTTTCATATGGTCCTCCGATCTTTCATCATATATTCGTATGAGCAATCCGCATACCACGGGATTTGTGATCGTATCTATCTGAAATGACTTAGCTTCCATGGTACATCCCGTATGCTCCGAGGCAAGATGTGTCGATGGACCATACGCTTAACGACAATATTGTCGATTAGTGCATTCACCGTGGTGTGCACGAGATTCCTGTTGATAATTCACAAGGATTCAGAGAAGATTTATCTGTACATCATGACAAAGAAGAAACCGACATACGAAGAACTGGCCGAAAAAGTCAGGCTCCTCGAAGAGGAGATTAAAAAGTCGCGTAAAGTACAGGACGCCCTGAAAGAGAGCGAGGACAAGTTCAGAACGCTCACCGATTCGACGCCCGTAGCGGTGTTCCTTTACCAGAATGACCGGTGGATCTTCGTAAACCGGGCAGCGCAGGAGATGACGGGCTACTCCGAAGGGGAGCTTATTGCAAAACAATTCTGGGAGGTCGTCCATCCTGATTTCGTGGAACTCGTTCGTGACCGCGGTGAAAAGCGCCAGCGCGGGGATACCGACATCGGTCGTTACGAGATCAAGATAATAAGGAAAGATGGATCGGAAAAATGGGTCAACGTGACCGGTGCCAGCACGACGATCGGGAAAAAGATCGCCGGTGTCGTATCTCTCATCGATATTGACTATTACAAGCATGCCGAAGCGGCGCTCAAGGCGAGCGAAGATAAATTCCGCAGCCTTTTTGATAATGCGGTTGAGGGGGTTTTTCAAACAACCTTGAAAGGCAGATTGCTGGAAGCGAACAAAGCCTGGGCCAGGATGTTCCGCTATCCGAGCGTTGAGGACGCGCTGAAAGAGATCACCGATATTACGCATCAATTGTATGTCGATCCGGCCGATCGTACGAAAGCGTTATACCTGCTCAAGAAAAAGGGATATATCAATAATTACGAATGCCGGATGTACCGCAAGGATAAGACTATATTCTGGGCAATAGTGAATGCCCGAATGGCAGCGCTCCCCGACGGCGCCCCGTGTATCCAGGGGTTCATAGCGAACATAAACAAGCGGAAGCTTGCCGAAGAGGTCTTGAGAGAAAGCGAGGAGCGTTTTCGCCTTCTCGTGGAGAACGCGCCCGACGGGATCTTTGTTCAGACAAACGGCCAGTTCGCCTATGTAAACAACGCGGCGGTCAGGATGTTCGGCACGCAAACGTCTGCCGCCATGATAGGCCAACCCGTTTTGGACCGCATGCATCCCGATTATCTCGATATCGTGCGGGAACGCATCAGGTGCCTTAATGTGGACCGCAAGGCTGTGCCCGTGGTCGAACAGAAATATCTCAGGCTTGACGGGACACCGTTCGACGTCGAGGTGTCCGCGGTGCCCATCCTGTATGACGACGAGCAGGGCGCCCTTGTTTTTTTCCGGGACATCAGTGATCGCAAGCGGGCCGAAGAGGAAAGGGAGAGGCTTCTCGCGGAACTCAAGGAGGCCCTCGCCAAGGTAAAGGTATTGAGCGGGTTCCTGCCTATATGTGCGTGGTGCAAGAAGATACGGGATGACAGGGGCTACTGGAACCAGATAGAAACCTATATAAAAGAGCATTCCGAGGCCGAGTTCAGCCACAGCATCTGCCCGGAATGTATGGAAAAATTAAAAAAAGACAGGCAATAGGCTATTGCCTGTAATTATTATGATGTACTGCCCCCGCTGCCGAACCCGATACAAGGACCCGACCGACGTATGCAGGTACTGCGAGATACCACTCGTGGAACAATTGCCGCCGAGGACCCTGACGGATTACAGGCAGGAAACCGCGGGGGACGATAACGAAGAATACTCGTTTGATGTCCCGGATGAGGAACGCGAGGGCCCGGCGGACCTTGCCGCCCTGCGTGAAGCGGCCGAGGGACAGAAAGAACGGGTCAGGCTCCTCAACCGTTATCTCCTCCTGAGGG
>JADHED010002024.1_pt1 | contig 15170 bp, 15 predicted proteins | sample 8952041 | NCBI WGS metagenome assembly JADHED01 (sample SAMN16124423, study PRJNA663239) | bioreactor sludge metagenome | isolation source: sludge (control) | place: India:Bengaluru | collected 2018-09-08
GCACACCGCTTTTTTCGTCTCTACGCTAGGACATTATATTTGCAGGCGTCAGTAGTGTCCGATCCGGGGCGCCAGCCAACCGCCAGGGGTACTCCCGCACGGAGAAAGTTGACAGCCGCATCGACGTCCGGCGTTTACTGTGGCGCGATAACCGCTTGAAATAAAGGCGTTAGCGCAGTCGGCAAGACGGGCCGCCGTTTACTGCGAATCTGAGAGATTCGCACGCTACGGGATCTACCTTTTCCGGCTTCGAGTTCTCTGTGTTTCTTACATTTCACGCGGTCCGCGCCAAAATGGTTGACAGCCGAAGGATAGGGTGCGGGAAACGGCCACGACGCCGCAGCATGGCGAACCGGACTCGACCCAGGAGCTCTCCCTGACGCCTACCGGCACCGCGGCGCGGTTCCTCTTCCTGCTTCGGATTTCGCATTGTTACCTGGGGATTGGAATCCGGGTCTGACGAGCGCGAGGAATGCACATGTGGACCTGTCCTCAATGCCACACCGATGTCGAGCCACCGTTCGAGGCGTGCTGGAACTGCGGCACCTGGCGGGACGGCGAGTCGCCGCCGCCGCGGGCCGCGAGACAATACGCCGACCGCCCCATGGCGGAGATCTGCGATTTCTGCCTGGAGAGCGGCACTTGGGACCGCGAGGGCGAGACGACCGCCTGCCCCGCGTGCCTGGCCTCCCTGCCGCCGTCGCTGGCGACCGTGCCCTGGCACAAGCGACCACGCATCGACGTGTTCGCCCACGGATCGGTGGTCTTGCAACTGGAACTGCCCGAGTTCTGCCTGGCCGCCGGGCTGATGTTGTTCCTGGGCAAAGACTGGGCGCCCGCGTTGCTGGTCGCCCTGGGCGTGCACGAACTGGGACATGCGCTGGCCGCCGCCTGGGCCGGGAGGTCGAGCCGGCCGCCGCACCTGGCGCAGGTGTACCTGAACCCCGACCCGGCGCAACTGCGTCGTGTGGCGGCCGTGGCGATCGCGGGGCCGGCGGCCAACCTGCTGGTCGCTGCCGCATCTGGTGCGGTCCACGGCGGATTACGTGTGGACGGCGCTCCGGCTCCAGGGCCAGCCAACCTCTGGTTGGGGGTGATCTCCCTGGTGCCGTTGCTGCCCCTGGACGGCGGACGGGCGCTTGCGGGCGTCACGTTGCGTTCATTGAACGCGCTCGTGTGGCATTACAGGCTCGGCTATGCGCCGCTCCTGCTCCTGCTGGCGGCCCGCCTGGTTCGGCGCCCGGGACTCCCGGCGGAACAGCTCGACGTCTTCTACAGCGTCGCCGTGGCCTTCGCGCTGGCCGGCGATGCCCTGGGCGCCTGGCCGGCCCGTCTGGAGCGTTGGCGGATTCTACGCCGGCGGGAGCGACGTCCGGACTAGCCGGCCGGATCTGCGCCGTCCGCCGCCGTTATTTCCGCGGCATCAACTTGTGCAGCCTCTGGTAGGCCCTCTGTTGCGCCTGGATTCCTTTCTCGCCGGCGAGATCGGCGCGCGCGATGGCTTTGACGTCGATGTCGAGGGCGCGCACTTCGCCGTCGTCGTCGGTTTGCATGTGAAGCTGGGCGCCGAGTTTCGGATTGAGGATCGCCACGGACACGATCTCGCCCGCGGGGTTGCTGTGGACGAGGACTCGCATGGTCGTCTCCTATTCACGAATGGTCGCCATGTGGATGGCGTACTTGGCGGACTTGGCACCCGTGTTCTTGATCCAGAAATGGATCTCCTTCTCGAAGCGGCTGCCGTCGTAGTTCTCGCGGTACTCGACGCGGGTCACCTCGACGCGGGCCGAGTCGCCGGGGCTGGGGGGGATGGTGAGGGGAATCATGGCGTCCACGCTGAACGCCCACACGCGCTCGGCGGGCGCGTTGTTCCACCACCAGTGGTGGGTCGTCCCGGGGTTGATCGCGGTGACCTGACCAAGATGGGTGAACGAAACCGTGGGCATGGGAATCCTCCTCCGCGCTGAAGTCCGCCACACCCCCATATAAGACATTAACCATCTGCGATATGACAGTGAAAACGCCCGGTCGAGCTTGCCGGGTCAACGACGCCGCGAATTCCGCCATCTCTGTCCGCCGGTCATTGTGATATGATCTCATCAGCGCCGTGACGGGCGGTCGCCGGCGTCCGGTGACTCGGCCGTAACCGCGGCAATGCGGACGGAGTCCTGGGCATGAGTGGGAGCATCCGGCGCGCATGAGTGGAGTCGATCGCCGGCTGGACGGCCAGGTCTCGTGGATCCACTCCACGCGCCTGCACGTCTTCCTTTACAGCTTTCTGCTGGTCTTCACGCCTTTCCTCCTGCTGCAGAACTACCTGGTAGACCTGGTGTCGGACGTCTCGCGCGCGACGTGGCGGCTGGGGAGCCTCGACGTGCCCGTGGTGCCGGTGGCCGCGGCGATCCTGCTCGCCGCGGCGGCGGTCGTTTTTCGCCGCGCTATCACCCGGCGGTGGCTGGTCGCGGTGGGCATCGTCGTCCTCATGGACGCGCTGGCGCAACGGGTCACCGATTACTACTTCGGGCACCGCTTCTACGACCTGCAGCAGAACTGGCACTACATCGCTTACGGGTTGTTCGCCGGCATGGTGTATCGGGATCTCGCGCCTCGCCGTCTGCCCCTGGCGAAGATCCTCTGGGTGACCTATCTCGGCGCCCTGGGGTTCTCCCTCTTCGACGAGTTCTTCCAGAAGAGCATCAGCAGCCGGGTCTTCGATCTCTCCGACACCTCCAAGGACGTGTGGGGCTGTCTCATGGGGATGGCGCTGGTCTACCTCGGCGGACGATGCGCGGGGGAGATCCTGCGTGGCTGGCCCGGGCTGAAGCCGCGACGACTGAGCGCGCACGTTCGCGATCCGCTGAGTTCGCTGCTGCTCATGTTCGGCTTCACCCTGATCTTCCTCGGCGTCACCGCCCTCCTGAGCGATCCGCAGTATGCGTGGACCGCCGCGGGCATCACGGTGGCGTTGTGCGCGTTGTTCCTCGCCTGCTTCCACCTGCTCTTCAGCCGCTCGGGGAGGATCGCCCTGGCCGCCGCCGCGATGGTGTTGCTGGTGTTCCTGGGGCAGGGCGTGGTCAGGCACCGCGGGGAAGGCATCTCCGAGAATCGCTACGGCCTCACGGTCTACCAGGGTCTGCCGATCCCCTATTTCGACGTGATGCTGCGCGCCGGGGGCGGGTTTCGTCTGGTGGATAAGAAGCACTACTTCAATCTGCGGGACCAGGAATTCCTCCTTGCTCAGAAGTCCGACATCATCATCATCGGCAGCGGTCGGGACGGCCTCGGCGGCCGGGGTTTCCCCGAACGCGCCATGGTCCAGTTCCTGTACAATCCGCATCTCGGGAGAGCCACGCAGGTCATCACCCTCACCACCCCGGAGGCTTGCCGGCTCTTCAATCGCCTCCGGCAGGAGAAGAAGAGTGTCCTCTTCATCCTCCATAACACCTGCTAGGCCTGCGCGGCCGCGCACCGTCCTCACCTGGACGCTCCTGGCGACCTGGGTCGTGCTCCTGGTCTTCGGCGTGGTGGCCATGGGTGATCCGCAGTGGCTGGAGGACCTGGCCCGCAAGGGGCAACGGTCAGAGGCCTCCGCCTACCAGCACCTCGGCGACAACGAGTTGAAAAAGGGGAACTACGGCCTGGCCGCCGCCCAGTACGTCCACGCGCTGTCCATCCGCGCGGATCAGCCGGCCGTCTATCTGAATCTCGGCGTCGCCTATCTCCGGCAAGGGGACCTCGCGCGAGGCGAGGCCGCCCTTCTGCAGGCGTCGCGGCTCGAGACCACCGCGCGGATGCGGCCCTTCATCGCCATGCACCTCGGTGACGCCGCGGTGGCGCAGAAGCGCAGCGCGGAGGCCGTCGGCCACTACGAGGAAGCCCTGGCCCAGGGCGGCCGCCGGGACCTGGTCTACCGGAAGCTGGGCGCGGTCTACCTCGAGCAGAAGGACTACGCGCTGGCCGACGACGCCTTCGCGAAGGCCCTCGCGGCGCAGGTCGATCCGCTGCTGCCGTACGAGAAATTGCTGGAGCGGACACGGGAGGCGGCGGAGCAGGATTCCGTCGCGCACCGGTGGCTGGACGCGGGCGGCGATCGGCCGCTGACCGCGGCGGAATGGGAGCGATACGATCGTCAATCCATCGACGTCATGCTCGCCCGGGATCAGGAGATCGCCAAGACCCACAATCACCTGGGGTTGATCGCCCACGTGCGCGGGAACCGCGGGGGAGCCCTGCGGCATTTCGAGCGGTCCCTGGCCATCTGGCCCGACAATCCCGACGCCGTCCGCAATCTGCGGATTCTGCGCGCGAGCGGCGACGGGAACCAGGACTGAACGTCTCGTTGATGCGCGGCCGTATCCGGCATATTGAATAACAAACAATATTACTGTTGTATTGACCGTGGTTTTGTTGTGGAAACGTGATTCGTGAACATGATAACCTTTTCCGGATGGAGTTCACGGGGTCGCAACAACCCGCCTGTTGCGCATGACGACACTCCTGGACGCGCATCGCCCCGACGACTCCTGTGTTGTGAATCTTGAGTTGGTCGCCGGCGCCGTGCTCGCTACCGAGACGGCGACCGGGCAGACCCGCGTGATTCCGCAACCAAGGGGAACAAACCATGCGCAAGATGCTAGTGATCGCCCTGGTGCTCGGTCTGGTCGGCGCTGCCGCCGCCAGCGATCTGGGCAACCAGGCCCCCACCAAGATTCCTGGGACCTATCCGGTGAACATCCCCAACCCCGAGCGCCAGGGCGGCGACACCATCGCCAGCGCGATGGTCATCCCGGCCCTGCCCTACAACGACTCCGGCACCACGGTGGGCTACGTCGATGACTATTCCGCGTCGTGCTTCTACGCGGGCGGCGCTCCTGACGTCGTCTACAAGTACACGGTGGCGCCCGGCGTGGCGGCCATGACCGTCTCCCTGTGCGGCTCGACCTACGACACGGGGCTCTACATCTATGATGCGTCGTTGAACGAGATCGGGTGCAACGACGACTTCTGCGGCCTGCAGTCGCAGATCGAGAACATCACCGTCGTCACCGGCGGCATCTACTACATCGTCGTCGACGGCTACAGCGCGGCTTCGGGCAGCTACGTCATCGAAGTCGAGCCGTACACGCCGTGCGTGCTCCAGTGCCCGGCCGAGGGCGTCGCCGAGGGCGAACCCCCGCTGCAGAATGACTACGTCGACAACTGGAACGGTGGCTGCAACACCGATCCCGGCTACCCCTTCCAGAGCCTGACGGCCGACCCGTTCGGTAACCTCACCCTTTGCGGCGTGAGCGGCTGGTACCTCTTCCAGGGCAGCCAGTACCGTGACACGGACTGGTTCATCCTGGAGAAGGGCGAGACCGGCAACATCGAGATCACCCTCGACGCCGAGATCGCGACCTACATGTTCGAGCTGAGCCCGCAGGACTGCGCCGCGGTCGGCGTTCTCCAGCAGGCCACCGGCGGCCCGTGCGCCGAGGCCTTCATGACCATCGGTGGCTATGCCTGGCATGCCCCCGTGTGGTTCTGGGTCGGCCCGACGGTCTTCGCGCCCCCGGCCGGCGGCGAGAACATGTACGACTACACCGTCTGGTTCACCGGCCTCGAGCCGGGGATCATCGCGACGGAAGGGACCACCTGGGGCAATCTGAAGGCCCTGTACCAGTAGTCGCGCGGATCGAGTTTCGTTGGCGGGACGGCGGGGCCGGGGTTCCACTCCGGCCCCGCTGGTTTACCCGGGTGTCTAGAACGGCAAGCCCAGCGCCTCGCAGATGAACCGCATCATCGGCGCGCCCTCGGCGCAGATCTCGGCATAGTGCTCGGGGAAGTCCGCGGCGAGCACCTCGCGCTGGGTCAACTTGCGGAACGAGCCGAAGTCCTTGAACATCAGCTCGTACGCCTGCGGGTGGTCGGGGGCGAAGCCGCGAGGGACGCGCTTGAGGCGATCGCCGAAACGCTGCCAGCCGCCGTGGCGCGCCTCGGCGGCGAGGATCCGCTGCCACTCGTCGCCGCGGGCGGCGATGGCCTCGCGCAGACGTCCGACGGTGGGGCCGTCCGGCCGCCAGATGCCGTGCGCCGCGATGCACTCGCCGGGTTCGAGGTGGAGGTAATACGCGGGCGCGTGGGCGTCCTGGGCCGATTCATGGCGCAGGTGCATCGCGCAGTGGGTCTTGTAGGGCTGCTTGTCGGCGCTGAACCGCGTGTCGCGGTAGATGCGGAAGAGCGAGCCGCCTACCCTGGGGTCCGTCCGCAGGTGCGGGCTGATCACGTGCAACGGCGGCGCGATGTCGGTGATGAACCGCAGCGCGGGGTCCTTGTAGTGCGCCTCGTAGCGGTCGCGGTTGGCCTCGAACCAGGCGCGGTCGTTGTTGCCCTCGAGTTCGAGCAGGAACCGGAACAGCTCGCGCGTGAAGTAGGGCGCGGCCATCAGCGGGTGACCACGGGGCGCAGGGGCGCGATGGTCCGGTCGGCGTAGGCGGCGTAGTACCAGCCGCCGGCGACGGCGAGGCCGGTCATGTTCTCGGCCTCGACGACGGGCGCGCCGACGTCGTCGAAGGTCGCGTCGAGCGTGAAGGTGACGTTGGCGCCGTCGGCGTCGGCCGCCAGGACCACCCACTGCGCGCCGTCGTGGACCAGCGCGCGCGGGAAGATGGTCGTCGGGAAGGCGTCCCAGGTGAAGGCGTCGCTGGTCGCGAGCACCTCGGCGAAATCGAGGTCGTAGGTGCGCGCGACGAAGGCATAGTCGTCCCGCGTGTAGAGCGCGACCAGCTCGTCGGCGCCGGGACGACGCCCGAGGCCGCACGCGCGCCAGCCGCCGTCCGCCATCTCGGTGTCCGTCCGGTTCCACAGCAGCGCGCCGGCCGGGGTGACGCAGATCACGCGCCCCGTGTCGCGGATCTGCAGCAGCAGGTTCGCGCCGTCGTCGGCCATGGCCAGATAGCCGCAGCCGTTGAGGTCGAGCGGCAGCTCCGAGCCGGCCGGCAGGCCGTCCAGGGCGAAGGGGAACAGGCCGACCTGGGAGCCGGCGTTGCCGGAGCGGTCGTCGTTGGTGGCGTAGATCACGTTGCCGACCGCCGCGATGTCCCCGAAGGGGTCGCTGGCGGTGTCGCGGTCGGTGGTGATGTCCGGGTCGTCGTCGCAGGCCCCGAGGGCGCAGAGGGCGACGAGGCCGAGGGCGAGGATCAGGTAACGCATGGGCGGGCCTCCTGCGACCCATGGTAGGCCCGCGGCCCGCGGGGCGTCAAGGCGCCCGGACCGCCGCGGGCTTTCGCGGCGCCCGCCGCGGTGTTATCTTGCGGGGCCGATCGTGCCCGAGGCCCCCATTTGACGAGAGGTTCGACCATGGCCGAGATCACCAAGCGCAGCGCCGACTACAGTCGCTGGTACCTGGACGTCATCCGCGAGGCCGAGCTGGCCGACAACTCGCCCGTGCGCGGCTGCATGGTGATCCGCCCGAACGGCTACGCCATCTGGGAGAACGTGCAGAGCATCCTCGACGCGAAGTTCAAGGAACTCGGCCACGTCAACGCCTACTTCCCGCTGCTGATCCCCAAGAGCTTCCTCGCCAAGGAGGCCGAGCACGTGGAGGGCTTCGCCAAGGAGTGCGCGATCGTGACGCACCACCGGCTGAAGCAGGTGACGGAGGGCGGCAAGGTCAACGTCGTGCCGGATCCCGAATCGAAGCTGGAGGAGGAGTACGTGATCCGGCCCACCAGCGAGACGGTGATCTGGGACATGTACCGCAAGTGGATTCAGAGCTATCGCGACCTGCCCATCCTGATCAACCAGTGGGCGAACGTCATGCGCTGGGAGCTGCGCACGCGGATGTTCCTGCGCACCACGGAATTCCTCTGGCAGGAGGGCCACACGGCCCACGCCACCGCCGAGGAGGGCCGCGCCGAGACGCTGCAGATGCTCGAGACCTACCGCTGGTTCGCCGAGGACGTCCTCGCCATGCCCGTGATCCCCGGCGTGAAGACGGCCAGCGAGCGCTTCGCCGGCGCGGTCGAGACCTTCTCGATCGAGGCCATGATGCAGGACAACAAGGCGCTGCAGGCGGCCACCAGCCATGACCTGGGCCAGAACTTCGCCCGCGCCTTCGACGTGAAGTATCAGGATCAGGACGGCAAGGTCAACTTCGTCTGGGCGACCAGCTGGGGCATGTCCACGCGCATCATCGGCGCCCTCATCATGACCCACAGCGACGACGACGGCCTGGTCCTGCCGCCCCGCATCGCCGGCACCAAGGCCGTGATCGTCCCCATCTGGAAGAACGACGACGAGAAGGCCGCCACCTGCGAGGCCGCCCACCGCATCGCCGCCGACCTGCGCAAGACGGTCGGTCCCGTGGTGGTCGACGACCGCGACAACCTGCGTCCCGGCACCAAGTACAGCGAGTGGGAGCGCCGCGGCGTGCCCCTGCGCCTGGAGATCGGCCCCCGCGACCTCGAGCAGCAGTCCGTGATGCTCAAGGCCCGCCACGACCGCGCCAAGACCATCGCGCCCATGGCCGAGGTGGTGGCCGAGGTGGTCGCCGAGCTCGACCGCATCCAGGGCGACCTCTATGCCCGCGCCCTCGCCCGCCGCGCCGCCGCCACCCACGTGATCGACACCTGGGCGGACTTCGAGGCGCTCTACGCCGGCGAGGGCGGCTTCGCCGAGAGCCACTGGTGCGGCGACGCGGCCTGCGAGAAGACCATCCAGGAGAAGCTGACGGTCACCATCCGCAACATCCCCTTCGCGCGGGACGAGACCCCCGGCGCCTGCGTGCACTGCGGCAAGCCGTCGTCCGGTCGGGTGGTGTTCGCGCAATCCTACTAGGCCCGGGCGACGTCTGACCGGACAGCGAAAACTGCCACCCGCGTGGCAGTTTTTCGTTTCCGGGCAGACCGTCACGATATAAGATATATTCCGTCGCAATTAAGGCCTGTCGTCCTTTCCCTCAGCCAGGAGAGGCTCATGCTCACCCGTCCCGTGATCCTCGTCGTCGACGACGAACCCGCCGACCTCACGGCGCTCCTCGACGCCATCGCCCGGCGCTACGGCGGCGACTACCGCGTGCTCGCGCAGATGTCCGCGGCGGCGGCGGTCGCCGACTTGCAGCGTCTCGCGGAAGAGGGCGAGCAGGTCGCCCTGGTCATCGCCGACCAGTGGATGCCCGACATGGAGGGCATCGCGCTGCTCGACCGCGCGCACCAGCTCTTCCCGGACGCGCAGCGCGCGCTGCTGGTGGAATGGGGCGACCGCACCGCCGCGCCGACCATCATCGAGGGTTGCGCCTTCGGCCACATCGAGAACTACATCTACAAGCCGTGGTCGCCGGCCGAGGTCCACCTCTACCCCTACGTGGGCGAGTTCCTCGCGGAATGGGCGCGTCTGCACGTGCCGGGCCTGGAACTGGTGCAGATCGTCGGCAGCGAGCCGTCGCCGCGCGACCATCAACTGCGCGACCTGCTGTCGCGCAACGGCATTCCCCACGGCTATTACCTCGCCGATTCGGAGGCGGGACGACGGCTGCTGGATCGCGCGCGACTCGACGGCACCCAGCTGCCGGTGGTGATCCTCCTCGACGGGCACGCGTTGACCGATCCCAGCAACTCCGACCTGCTCGACGCGCTCGGGGCGTCGAGCCAGGAGACGACGGCGGACGTGGTGATCGTGGGCGGCGGTCCCGCGGGTCTCGCCGCCGCGGTGTACACGGCCTCCGAGGGTCTCAGCACGCTGGTGGTCGAACGCGAGGCGGTGGGCGGGCAGGCCGGCACCAGCTCGCTGATTCGCAACTACCTTGGCTTCCCGCGCGGCATCAGCGGCGCCGAGCTGGCGCGGCGGTCCTACGAGCAGTCGTGGGTGTTCGGCGCCAAGTACGTCTTCGCGCGCGAGGCGCAGGAGCTGCGCGCCGAGGGGCTCGACCGGATCGTCAAGCTGTCGGACGGACGGGAGCTGCGGGCGCGGGCGGTGATCATCGCCACCGGCGCGACCTATCGCCGGGTCGGCATTCCCAGCCTCGAGCGTTACACCGGCGCCGGCCTCTTCTACACCGTGCCGAGCGACGGCCGCTTCATGCGCGGCAAGGACGCCATCGTGGTCGGCGGCGGCAACTCCGCGGGTCAGGCCGTGACGCACCTGGCGAAGCACGCGCGCCGGGTGCTGGTCCTGGTGCGCGGCGCCTCGATCCGCGAGAGCATGTCCGAGTACCTGGTGCAACTCATCGAGCACAAGCCCAACGTCGAGGTCCGGCTGCACGCCGAGCTGGCGGACGGCGCTGGGGACGGCACCTTGCGCGAGGTGGTCATCCGCGACCGCCTGAGCGGCGCCCTGGAGACCATCCGCGACCACACCCTCTTCGTGCTCATCGGGGCCCATCCGCACACCGAGTGGCTGGCGGGCGCGGTGCAGCGCGATCACCACGGCTTCATCTGCACGGGCGCCGACGTCGACGCCAGGGACCACGGCCGCGCAGGCGGGCCCGACCGCCTGGAGACCAGCCTGCCCGGCGTCTTCGCCGTCGGCGACGTGCGTCACGCCTCGGTGAAGCGGGTGGCCTCGGCGGCAGGCGAGGGCGCGATGGTGGTGCCCGGCGTGCACGCCTACCTGGCGGCGCCGGTTCCCTGGGGGCTGGCGGACGCCGTGTCCGGCTGACGCCTGGCCGGGACCAGGTAGCAGACCGCGAACCAGCCGCGGGGGTCCTGCCAGATCCGCTCGGCGCGCAGGCCGGCGGCGGCGGCGAGCGTCGGGATGTCCTCGAGCCGGTACTTGTGCGAGTTCTCGGTGTGGATGGTCTCGCCGGCCGCGAAGTCGATCGCGGCGCCCGCGACGACGGCGGTCTGGGCGCCGACGCTCTCGAGGTGCATCTCCATGCGCTGCGCGCCCGCGTTCCAGCGCGCGCGATGGCGGAAGCGTCCGAGGTGGAAGTCGGCGGCCAGCTCGCGGTTCAGGCGGCGCAGGAGATTGAGGTTGAATGCAGCCGTCACGCCGGCGGCGTCGTCGTAGGCCGCGTGCAGAATGGCGGCATCCTTCACCAGGTCGAGTCCGATCAGGAGGCCGCCGTCGTCCCCGGTGGTCCGGGCGAGGCGCCGCAGGAACGCCGTCGCCTGTCCCGGTTCGAGATTGCCCAGGGTCGAGCCGGGATGGAAGCCGATGCGGCGGCGGGCCGGGCGGCGGGACGACGGGATCCGGAGGCCGTTGCCGTAGTCGGCGCACACGGGCATCACGTCCAGGCCGGGGTAGGCCGACCCGAGTCGTGCGGCGGCGCGGGCGAGGTGCGCCGCGGAGATGTCGATGGGCACGTAGCCGGCGGGTGATGCCAAGGCGTCGAGCAGGACGCGGGTCTTCAGGCTCGAGCCGCTGCCGTACTCGATCAGCAGACAATCCTCGCCGAGGCAGGTCGCGATCTCCGCCGCGTGACGGCGCAGGATGCCGAGCTCGGTGCGCGTGAGGTAATATTCCGGCAGTTCGCAGATGCGGTCGAAGAGGAACGACCCCCACTCGTCGTAGAAATATTTGCAGGGCAGTTGCTTCGGTTGCCGGCAGAGACCGTCGAGAACGTCCTGACGCATGGCCGGGATTTCGATCGCCGCCTTCGGCGCCGCCTTCATGCCGCCGCGCCGCCGCGCGCGAGCCGGATGCCGCTGAACTGCCAGCGGGTCGCCGGCCCGAAGAAGTTGCGGTAGGTGGCTCGCACGTGGCCGGCCGGCGTGGCGCACGACCCGCCGCGCAGTACCATCTGGTTGCACATGAACTTCGCGTTGTACTCGCCAAGGGCGCCGACGGGCGGCGCGTAGCCCGGGTAGGCGATGTAGGGGCTCGCCGTCCACTCCCACGTGTCGCCGAACATCTGCGCGACGTCCTCGCTCCCCGCCGGGGCCGGCTGGAAGCGTCCGCTCTCGACGAAGTTGCCGGTCACCGGGCGGCCCGCGGCGATGGTCTCCCACTCTGCTTCCGACGCCAGCCGCGCGCCGCGCCAGCGAGCGTAGGCATGGGCCTCGTAGAAGCTCACGTGGCAGATTGGCTCGTCGGGCACCACCGCTCGCGGCCCGGCCAGCGTGTACTGGTGCCAGACGCCGTCGACGCGCTGCCAGTAGAGCGGCGACGACCAGCCGCCCGCCCGCGCCGTGTCCCACCCGTCGCTGAACCAGAGGAGCGGCTGTTCGTAGCCGCCGTCGGCCATGAACTCGAGGTATTCGCCGCAGGTCACCGGCTTGCGCGCGAGGGCGAACGGCTCGAGGTACACGCGGTGGCGCGGCCCCTCGTTGTCCCAGGCGAAGTCCTCGCCGGCGTGGCCGATCGCGACGAGGCCGCCGGGGTGGTCGTGCCAGCCGGAGGGTGGCGGTCCAGTGGTCGCCGCAGTCGTTGGCTCCGACCGATACGCCGGTTGCAGGGGATTGAGGGCGAAGAGGTGCTTGAGGTCGGTGAGCATCAGTTCCTGGTGCTGCTGCTCATGGTTGAGGCCGACCGTCAGGATGTGCGCCAGGTCCCCCGTCGCCGCATCTCCCTGCGCCAGGAAGAGGGCCACGACGGCCTCGTCCACGCATTGACGGTAAGCGAGGATCTCCCGGACGGTCGGCCGTGACAGCGCACCGCGACGCGCGCGCGGATGCTGCGGCCCGACGGTGTGGTAGTAGGAGTTGAAGAGGAATGCGTACACCGGATCGAAGGGCTGGTAGCCCGCCGAACGCGGCAGCAGCAGAAAGGTCTCGAAGAACCAGGTGGTGTGGGCCAGGTGCCATTTCAGCGGACTCGCCGCGTCCATCGGCTGGATGGTCAGATCTTCGGGTTCGAGGCCGACGCAGAGCATCTCCGTCGCGGCGCGCACGCGGCGGAATTCCGCGAGGAGGTGGTTCGCGGTCGGGACGGCGGCGGCGGCCCGGATCGTCGTCACGTCAGGCACCTCGGCCGGTGGAGCGAAAACGGACGAATTAAATCTACGATACGAAAGGATACGACGGGCCGGCCGACCCGCCACCGTGCCGAAGGCGGCGTGTAAAGGTTGTTCGATATATAGTAAAATATACTTGACTTATGGTATAATGTGTTTTACACTATGTTGACAGAAAACCACACTCGCTCGCCTCGAGGGGAGTTCGATCATGGTCAAGTTCGTCTGGCAACCGACCGTCGTCCTGGCCCAGATCCGCTGGAACCGGGCGGCGGACGAACTCCAGGGCGTGAACTGAGGCGGGCGCGATGCGCAACCGATTGCGAGTCCTGCGCGCGGAGCGCGAGTGGTCCCAGGCCGACCTGGCGGCCCGCGTCGGCGTCTCACGCCAGACCATCAATGCGATCGAGACGGGAAAGTACGACCCGAGCCTGCCGCTCGCGTTCGACCTCGCGGGGGTCTTTGGATTGAGGATCGAGGAGGTCTTTTTCCCCGGCGACACCGCCGCCGAGGGACCTGTCGTCCCGTGACCACCGCGGGTTGCTCGTATTGGCGATTTACAAATAATCCCACCAGGAGTAGGATCCGTCGGGATCACCAGATCCCAGAATCCATCATGTTCCATTCACACGCGCGTCTGGAGGGTCACGCATGAAACAAAGGCTACTCGTCATCATGGGCCTGGGGTTCGCCATCCTGGCGATGCCGGTCGCGGCACTGGCGGACGCTTCGATCGTCCAGCTCTGGTGCCATGCTCCCGACGAGACCCCGAACATCGTCGAGGTCCACTTCTCCGTCATCAATTTCTCCCTGCCGGAAGCGGTTTGCGGATTCTCGCTGCGCTCCGAGCCGTTCCCGCCGTTCGCGGGCTGCGTGCCGCTGTGGCTGCAGGAGACCGCCGGGTGGAACGGCACGCTGAACGCGCAGGGCGGCGCCGACTGGAACGTGGCCGCCGACGGGGCCTGCATCGGCCAGCAGGAGATGGCGGGCGAATTCGTGATCGCCCTGCCCGATCCTGACGACAGCTTCTGCTGCTACGTGGTGCAGTATCTCGGCGCCGCGGGCCAGGTGCTGCTCGAGCAGGAGGAGTGCTTCTACTGCGCGGTCGTGCCGACCGAGACCGTGAACTGGGGCACGCTCAAGAGTCTCTACCGATAGAGACGTCGATCGTCGTGCAGATGAACGCCGGGATCCGGGCCGACCGGGTCCCGGCCTTCTTTTCGGTCAGAACCGTTCCTCGATGCTGTACCGCCGCACCTCGCCGTGCGCATCGATGATCTCCACGTGGAAGCCCGAGACCTTGGCCAGGTAGGAGCCGGGCAGCAGGGGGACCGCGGAAGGGCCGAACACCTCGAGAACCATGGTCTCCGGGGGGACCTCCGCGAGGTGACGGATATCGGAGATCGAGCTCTCGGGGTGCTCCCGGTAGGCGCCGTGCAGCAGGATGGTCCGCCACCCTTCGCGCTCGAGGAAGAGCACCGCCGAGCGTTCGACGAGCTGAGCCGCGGCGGGCGGGGCGAAGTGGGCCCCGAGCATCTCGAGTTGCGCGGGATCGAGGCGGTCCAGGCCGCAGCGCTCGAAAACTCCATCGCCGAGCCTGGCCTTGAGCGGGATGTCCTGGTCGGAAACGGCCGGACCGGTGAGGAGGGCGAGAAGCAGGATCGCTCCGCCGACGTTGCGCGTGACCATGATGCGAGACCTCCTGAAGTGAGCGAACGCCCGCGATCATATCAGATCTCCGGACAAATTGACCCTTCCATGTTGCGGCGGCGACACCCTACAATGCGGCCACCAAGGAGGTGGATCATGTCCGCCGAATGCCCCGACGTCCGCACCGGACACTCGACCGCCGAGATCAAGCAGGCGGTCCTGGACCACCTTCAGTATGCGCTGGCCCGCACGCCGCCCATCGCGACCCCGAACGACTGGTACATGGCGCTGTCCTATGCGGTCCGCGACCGCCTGCTCGCCAGCTGGCTGCGGGGTCAAGAGCATCTGGCGCGGCCGGACGTCAAGATCGTCGGCTATCTCTCGGCCGAGTTCCTCATGGGCCCGCATCTCGGCAACAACCTGGTCAACCTGGACCTCGTGGAACACACCCGCGAGGCGGTCAGCGAACTCGGGCTCGACCTGGAGACGTTGTTGCGGCAGGAGGAGGAGCCCGGGCTCGGCAACGGCGGTCTCGGCCGCCTCGCGGCCTGTTACCTCGACTCGCTGGCCACGCTGCGCATCCCGGCGCTGGGCTACGGGATCCGCTACGAGTTCGGCATCTTCGACCAGGAGATCCGCGACGGCTGGC
>JADHED010002025.1_pt1 | contig 15167 bp, 14 predicted proteins | sample 8952041 | NCBI WGS metagenome assembly JADHED01 (sample SAMN16124423, study PRJNA663239) | bioreactor sludge metagenome | isolation source: sludge (control) | place: India:Bengaluru | collected 2018-09-08
GCCGGCCGGGCGGGGCGGTTTTGGCGAATTTAATGGGTTTTCGGTCAGGCACTAAAATAGAAAAGCGTACATATCTTTACTTAGCTAACCACGAACAAGGCAAAGGGCGGTTGCATAGCAGACAAATAACTATTCAATGTATCGGTCCATCATCTGGAACACTGATGAGAAGTAACTATCCCCCGGCAAAGCCGGGGGCTTTCGATCGCTGGCCCCTAAAAGGGGCCTGTTCGCGATCGGAAAAGAAACGGATTCACGGCATAGGCACGAACCTGGCGCCATCTCAAACAATGGGATACCACGCTGCCGCTCGCTCTTTCAGCGTAAGATCCCATTATCTGCTGAAGCGAATTCATCGAATCCCGGAAATGTCAAACTTTTTCAGTCCCCCGGCAGAGCCGGGGGTTTTCCCAGGATAATAAAATGTGGTTTCAAGAGCAGTTTCAGTGTGTCGTTGATAAAATTTTTGATTTGGATCTAGATATAAAAGTTATCCAAGTTGGGAGCGTGGCCGATCCCCTGCTCCAAGGTGTGCATGACTTGCGAGGTATGACCGACATTCGCGAGACTGCTTCAATTCTTTCACAATCAATTTGTTTTATCGGCACTGTTGGATTTCTAATGCATCTGGCGAACTCCGTTTCTTGTAAATCAGTTATAATTTTTGGGGGACGTGAACACTCTTGGCAATCGGGTTATAAAGAAAATTATAATATTGATACATTGATAGACTCTGCGCCATGCTGGAAGTGGAATGACTGCGACCGTAACCTTCAATGCATGAGAGAAATTAATGTCGACCAGGTTTTTGCTGGTGTTCAGCAAATGCTTTCTAATTGCCATGGATAAAGTTGGGAACGTATTAATTATTCCTTCTTGGTATCCGCGTCCTGATGACAAAATTAATGGCTCATTTTTTCAGGAGCAAGCCAAGCTCGTTGGGGACCGACTCGACGTCAAGGTTTTGTTTTTACGTTTCACCGGTCGGCCTTCGATACGGGCATTGCGGACAACCCCGATCAAAACTGGCAAGGAATGGATGTGGTATGTATTTCAGGGTAAATCCCTGGCGCATCTGCCCGATGATGAGGTGTTCACGAACCCACCCTTGATTGAATACCGGATGCGGGTATTTGATCTGACAGATCGTCGCTGCCATCAGAAAAGGCTGGATGCTTACCTCGAAGCGCTAGAGGATTTGATGGCTACGGGTTGGCGACCCGATCTCATCCATGCCCATTCGGTCAAACTGGGCGGGTTGGTGGCCCAGCGGATCAAGGATGTCCATGGCATACCCTATGTCATCACCGAACACATGCCCTTCGCGATCTGCAATTATCCGGAGTTCATGCGCGAGGAGATAAAGGGGGCCTTCCGAAACGCCGACAAGGTCCTGTCGTTAGGCTACGACAAGGTGCGTCAACTCGGCATGGCCGATATCGATGTCGAGCCCAACCTGATCTTCAACTTCGTTGACGAGACCGTATTTGATCAACTTTGCGCGCCCTATGTACCCGGGCAGCCGTTGAAGCTGATTTCCATCGGCGCCGCTTCTCACCTCAAGGATCATCGCACCCTGCTACGGGCGTTAGCGGTATTGAAGGAGCGCGCCGTGCCCTTTTCACTCACCCTGATCGGTCTCAAGGCATGGGGTGGTATCTACCAAGACACGCTGGATTGGATCCACAACCTTGGGCTGGAAACTGACGTGACCGTGGTTGATCGCACCGACAGGGCGGAGGTCCGTGATTATTTGACGGCCCATAACGTCTATTTGATGACTAGCATCGCCGAAGGCTTCCCGGTATCGGTCCTTGAGGCCCTGGCCTGCGGTCTGTTCGTCGTGGCCACTCGGCATGGTGGTACTGAGGACGTTCTGACCCCTGAAACGGGCGCCCTGGTCGAGATCAAGAATTACCAGAAAATTGCTAATCGGCTTGAGGACATCTATTCAGGGCGAATTCGTTTCGACCCCCAAGCCATAAGAGATTATGTAGTTTCGGTTTGTGGCCGGCAGGCGTTCAAAGACCGGTTGATTGGCTACTATGAACAAGCCATGGGGTGCGGCACGTGATTTATCTTCATTTCTGATGCTCAATGAGCCTGTTGGGTTCCGGGAGGAGTGATCTTAGGCAGACGGGTAGAGAAAGCTATTCAATTCAGCGCCATCCAAAACCAGTGGAAGCAGTCGCGAATCTTGAAGTGGATATCCCCCGGCTCTGCCTTGGACTTGGCAGCGGACCCTTACCATCTGGTGTTGCTCAAGCACTTTCGCAGCCCCAAGCCCCTTGCCATGGACGCCATCAAGCCCATGTTTTTCCTTCGGTCGGCGGACGGTGCCAGCGGTGTCCACCAAGAGGCAGACAGGTCGTGCTACCGGGACTTCAAGCGCTTAGCGCAGCGCATTGCTGGACACACCGGGGTGGGCCATCTGGGGACCGCGGACCAGTGATTAACTGGATACACTCGCTGACGCCACCGGATGACGTGGACGATCAATGGGCACCGCAGATCGCACCGCCAGCGGTGCTGGCCGCCTGCGTCAGGTCGGCATCGAGCGTTTCCGGTGGCGCGCGAACTCCTGTTCGACGACCGCGCAATCCCTTTGATGTCACGGAACCGGGTGGGGTGCCTGGCGGGGAATCCGGCGCGGAACCTGTCGTGGAAGCCGGTGGGGAACCCGGCGCAACTTTCAGAACGAAGTCCGGCGTGGATGACCGCTAGGGGCATCCTCCGCGGGTGCCGCCAATCCTTACCCCTTCAAGCCGTTAACCCTTTTACCTTTTGACCCTTTAACCTTTTAACCCTTAATTTTTCAAGCCGTTAACCTTGTCAACCCTTCCCCCCATCACCCGTCTTTCCCCCGCCCAGACAAGGTGGGGACTCGGGGGCGCTTCCCCCCCGATCAAACCATTCAGTCGGGGTCCAGGTGTGCATGGCCAAGGCATGCAAGCCACTGGCGAATTCCGCCGCGAGCAAGCCGTTGACGAGGCGCTGGCGGGCGAGGGGCTTGAGGTCGGCAAAGCGGTCACTGACCACGAGCAACCGAAAGTGGGATTCACCCTCCGGTGGGGCACTGTGCATGTGGGTTTCGTCCACCAATTCCAGATGCAGGGGGGCTAGTTCGCGGGTGACTAGATCTTGGATGCGTTGAGCACGTCTCATGGATAAGCTGGCTCCGTCGCCAATTCGAATGGTGAGGATCAGATGGGGGCGGCAGACTCCAACATCATAGTCTTGGCACTAGGAGTCTGTCGGACTTAGCCTCGCACTTCGTCGCTACGCGAAAATTTGAGATTTCATCGAGATCTAGTGCTCCAGATTTCGCGCAGAAGAAGCGAAATCGATCAATTTTTATCCAACTTGGCCTACATTCGCCTAAAGTCCGACAGGCTGCTAGCAGGATCGTTACCCTATGGACCCGCTCTCCCCATCTCTCCCCGCCAGGGGGGAGAGGATGGCCGTTGGCCCGCGCCCAATCCGCGGCGGTCTGCCCATCCAGCCCTTTAAGCTCGGGTTTGGCACCGCGAGCCAGACAATTGTTAGTTCTCCTTGGCTGAGTTTGTCTTCTTGGCGCCCGTGGTCGTCTTGGATGCGCTACTGGTCCCGGAGGTATTGGCCTTCTTGGTACTGGTGGTGCCGGAGGCCGAAGCCGTCTTGGCGTTGGTGGTGGCTGGCTTCGCAGGCTGCTGGTTTACGGGTGCCGTCTTGGTTGCAGCTTTTGCAGAAGCCTCCGCCGGTGCCTTGCCAGCGGTACCGGCCGAGGCAGGGGTTCCGGTCGTTTTCTGGGTCTTCGTAACGTTCGTGTTCGCGGTTGCGGGAGTCTTGGTCTTGGCGCCGGAGCTGGAAGCCGTGGCGGAGTTGGCCGCGGTCTTGGTGGCCGTGCCGGGGGTCTTGGTGTTTGCCGCCGGGGCGGTTTTAGCCGTCACGGTGGTCTTTGCGGCTGGCTTTGCGGTTACGGCGCTGCTGGAGGTCGTCGTGGTCTTGGATGCCATGGGCGTGGCCTTGGCTGGTTTGGTGACGGGAACGCTGCCTACCTTGGTAGTTGGCGACGAGGCAGCGGCGCTCTGTCCGCCCCTGTTGGCGGCGGAAGTCCCGCCCAGCCCTTTGGTGGCTAGAGTCTGAGGGGGGGCGGAGGCCATTCGCGTGGGAGGAGCCGGAGTCTGAATGAGGCGGGGATTGGCCGCCGGGACGCGGCTGACCACCGGTGCGGGACCACCAACCTTGGCCGTGGGTGCCGCGGCGGGAGCAGGGGACAGGGAGCTCGCCCGTGCCTGGGCCGCCGCGGCGGCGGTGGCGGCAGCACCGGCAGGCAAGGCCCAGGTAGCGGCAGAGCTGAATTCCGGCTGCTCATTGGTCATGGTCTCGGCGTTGGCCTCGACTTCTGGCTCGTAGTCAGCCGCGGCTACCGTGGAACTGCCGTAGGTTGACGAGGGATTGGCCGCGAACTCCGCTTCGTTTTGCCCGGTGAAGCCGTTAGCGGCTGATGCTGGCGTCGAGGCGTCGGCCACCTGGCCTTCGGTGGGGGCAGCGCCGTCCTGGAAGCCTCCCGTTGGCGGCAGGGCGTGGGCGATCCGCGGACCCGTCTCATGCCAGGCATTTTGCAGCATGGCGAGCGAATGGGTGAGTTCGTTACGGTAGGCGTCGGTGTAGTCCTGGCGCGTCTCCTTGGGGGTGCCACGCTGGGTGATCACCTCGGCCCCGAGTTGCGTCTCGACGCCACCCCCGCGAGGAAAAAAGTCCGCGCGCACTTCCACGATGGGCGGCAGGGGGCCCCGCGAGGCCCCGGGCGCCAGGGCTTCGGCGGCGGAACTATCCAGATTTCTTGTCAGAATCAGGCTGTCTCCCGAGGTTTCCTGGACCTTCCAGCCTTGGGTGACGGCGGCGCCCAGGGCCGCGCCGCGCACCTGCTGGACGTCGCCCCCGGAAAAGAACAGGCGAGGCTTGTTGGGATCAGGTACGACCGCATCACCCGCGATGGCGTCTTCCATATCCGCACCGCCGCCGGACCGGGGTGAGGAGGCGCAACCTGCCAGGGCCAGCAGTAGGCTGGCCAATACCAGGAGATAGAGAAACGCGCGCAGGTTCAACGGCTGGTCCTCGCTTGTCAGGCGAACAGGGGGAGGTCTGGATGGTAGCCTGAATCCGGGATGTGGAAGTCAGTGGAATCCCGGGACCAGGATCTGGATCTGGATCTGGATCTGGATCTGGAGCAAGGTCTTGAACAGGATCCTGACCGGATCGGGCATTGATCCGTATCGATTGATAAATCTTAACATGCGGCCTGGCCAGGAACACGGCCACCAGCACTAAAGCTACCGCGTCCTAAACCACAAGCCTTACATGACACGCAATCTCGCATAATGTGTATTATGTAAAGTCATAGCCGTGGCTTGGTGGGATTACCAACTGCCATCGGTTCAGATCCAGGACCTGGCGGGCATTGTGACTGGTTTGTTCGGCAAGATAGCGCGCATCCTGGCCCCGGAGTTGGGCCAGGGCCTGCAACACCTCAGGCAGATAGGCCGGGCTGTTGCGCTCACCCCGATGAGCGGCGCCGCTCATGTCCGGGGCATCGGTCTCCAGTACCAGCGCTTCCAGGGGTAAGGTCGTGGCCAGGGCCCGCAGACGGCTGGAACGAGCGAAGGTCAGCATGCCGCCGAAACCGAGCTTGAATCCTAAGGCCAGATACTGCCGGGCCTGCTGCGGACTGCCATTAAAGGCATGGATGATGCCGCCGGGCACTGGGTAGCGGCGCAAACAGGCCAGAACCTGATCGTGGGATTTGCGCGCATGAATCAGCACTGGCAACCCGGCACCGGCGGCCAGCTCGAGCTGGCGGACGAACAAGGCCTGCTGACGCTCGCGATCCAGATCCGGGAGGAAAAAATCCAGCCCGATCTCCCCCACCGCCACGGGATTCTCGCCATGGATCAGGGCTTCGAGTTCATCCAGGTCGCCGGCTTGGTGCTGAGCGAGATAGACCGGATGCAATCCCAAGGCTGGATAAAGCTCGGCCTCTCGCCGGCACAGGGCCAGCAGCCCAGGCCAGCCGGCGGCGTGGATGGCGGGCACCACGATGGGCCCCACGCCTTGGCGGCGAGCCGCGGCCAGGACCTGACCGCGATCCCGGTCGAAGTCACTGACGTCCAGGTGGCAATGGGTATCGATCAGCACGCACGCTCACCAGATCAGGTCATCGGGTACCTGGTAGGCCGCGTAGGGATCATCCTCATCGGTGGCGGCGGTGGCGGCCTTACCCGCGGGCTGGTTCAGAACCAACACCAGGGCGGGACTGCGCGTCAGGAGATTTTCGGCGATCTCCCGTGGCACCAGTTCGATCTCGGCATCCTGCCTGACCAGGGCCAGATGCCCGGCGACCAGCGACCGCTGCTGTTCAGGCGTGAGATAAAGCCGTCGTAGCCGTCCGCCATCCTGAAAGTTGAAGGCGATCTCCCCACCCGCCCGAGACAGGCGATGGGCATGAATCAACTGGCGGATGGAATTCTCCTCCTCCCGGCGCCGGAGCTCCTCCTGGCGCTTGAGGTTGAGCGCCCGATCCCGGCGGGCCTTCTCCGCCGCCTCCACCTGAAGCCGTTGCTGGCTCTCGTTCCGCGCTGGAGGATGGCCCTGCGACTGACGGTTTTCCTTGCGTTTTTCCGTCTTGGCCTGCTTGAGTTGTTGGGTGTTGACCAGTCCCGCCTTGAGTAACTGGTCTTGCAGCGAATTGCCCACCGGCATCTACCCCAAAAAAATCAGGATCACGCGCCCGGCAACCGCGAGCGCCCAGGGAGCGTGAGCATCACCCAGCGGACCCTCGGTTGCAAGTATCCCAACGCTGACTGTTATCCCAACGCTGACAGTACCCCACGCTGATCCCCACGCTGACAGTGCCCCCACGCTGTTACCAGCGCCCCGCTCCGGGCCAAGCAGTCCATGCCGTCCCGAGTATGCGACCCATCGCGGCGGTGGAACCACCTGAGATTCCATTCATCGACTCTGGTCGATGGCGGTCGAGGCGGGAAACCCGAAATTGGCCTGGTGATGGGTATACTATGCCCCTTTATTATTCAACCCTTGCCCTTCACAGGAGCCCTCAATGAGATTTGCCGGTCGCGCCCCTGCCCTCGCCCTGGCGCTGGTCTGCCTTCCCCTGGCCGCCGCGGAACCCGTTTCGATCGGATATGTCGACATGCAACGCGTCATCGAGGAGAGCAAACTGGGCAAGCAGGCCTTCGCCACCCTGCAGGAAAAATACGCGGAACCTCAGGCGGCCCTGCAAAAAGAAGAGAAGGAAATCATGCAACTCCAACAGAATCTGGCCCGGGACGGGGCCCTGATGAGCCAGGCGGAACTGGACAAGCGCAAGGGTGAGTTGCAGGAACGGATCGCCCTGATTCAGCGCAAGGCCGCCATGGCTCAGCAGGAACTCTCCCAGGATCAGGCCAAACTGGGCGGCGGTATCATCAAGCCCGCCCAAGAGATCATCACCGAACTGGGCAAGGAGCGAAAACTGACCGCCATTTTCGAGCGCAGTCAGAGCGGCATGCTGTACGTGGAAGAAGACCGGAATCTGACCACCGAGGTGATCAAGCGCCTGGACGCCAAGACCGCGAAGGAAGCCAAGGAAGTCAAAGAAACCAAGGAAAGCAAGGAAACCAAGCCAGCCAAGGGTAAATGAACTCAGTTGCCATGCCTTCCCGACTGGCCGAGGACGACAAATTTGCCCTGTCACGCAAGGTACTCCAGGTCCTGGCCGATTGGGGACTGGAGCCCATGGTCCAGTGCGAATTGCTCGGCTTGCCCCAGGGCGAGGCCGGTCGGGTCTTCCGCCGGCTGCGCCAAGGGGCCAGTCTGCCGGAGAGTCGGGAGGTCTGGACGCGCGTGGCCCTACTGTTGCGTCTGGACAATGCCATCCATCAACTGTTTCCGCATTGTGCCTACGCGGCCAATCTCTGGGTGACCTCGCCCAATCCGCGCTGTTCCCACCGGACCCCGCTGGAGATCATGCTCGCCGACGGCCTGGAGGGCATCCGCCGCATCGAACGTTCAGTGGACAATCTGGACCCCCTGACGCTCACCAGGACCGACCTTAAGTGAGGTTCGGTGAGGAATATTTCCTTGGCCATTTCCTAGCTTTCAATTGGTAGCCCGACAGAGTTCATGTTGAAATTTCGTATCCTGCCCGTCACCCCCCTCCAGCAAAACTGCACCCTCTTCTGGTGTGATCAGACCCAACGGGGGTTGATCGTCGATCCCGGTGGTGACCTGGACCGTCTACGCGCGCTGATCAGGGAGATGGGGGTCACCCTGGAAAAAATTCTCCTGACTCACGGTCACTTCGATCACGTGGGGGCCGCCGGTCTGTTGGCGGAACACCTGGACCTGCCGATCGTCGGTCCGCACCGCGAGGATGCCTTTCTTCTGGAATCTCTCCCCACCCAATGCGCCAGCTTCGGCTTCCCGCCGATCCCGGCCTTCACCCCGGATCAATGGCTGGATGAGGGGGACCAGATCGAGTTCGGCACCGTCAGTCTGGAAGTCATTCGCTGTCCTGGGCACACCCCGGGCCATGTGATTTTCTATTCCGCCGCCAACCGCTTGGCGCAGGTTGGTGATGTCATCTTTCAGGGTTCGATCGGGCGTACTGACTTTCCCCGGGGCAATCATCAGGACCTTATCAACTCCATCCGCCAGCGACTCTTTGCCTTGGGTGACGACCTGCGTTTCATCCCGGGTCATGGCCCCATGTCTACCGTCGGCGCGGAACGGCGGGGCAACCCCTTTGTCAGGGATGCACTCTTCACGCGGGGCAATTTCGCTTAGCTGTGCTTTACTTTAATCACCAGCGGAGGTTTCTGGCGTATCTACCCCCAAAGCCTGGAACTTTTCCCGTCATGAGGTAAGCACAGTGGCCACGGAATCCCTCCTCTCGCTTGGTCGCGGTCCAGGGTCCTATTGGGTCCGCGCCCATCCCCCCTCCATCTTTCCCGATGAGGATGGGAGCGGGATGAATGATCCCAGCCCCCCTGCCTCATCGCGCCCCCCCAAGCGCGCCTCTGGGCCGCGTTTTGTCGAACCTTGTCGCTTTGAGGCATCGCAGCGGGCCACGCTGCTCACCGCCCTGAAGGCCGAGGGCCTGGGCGACGAGGACAGTCGCCAGATCTTCCTCGCCGCCCTGGAATACGATCTCGCCAGTTGCCGGCCGCTGTTGGGGGAGCTGCTACCGCCCGAAGAGGTGATCCAACCCCAACGCTCGCCTGCAACCATCGACGCAACGGTGATGGCTACGGCCTCGGTTCCAGCAGCCACGCCTACCCCGCTGGTGCCACCTGACCAGCAAGCACACGACCTGAAGGCCATGTCGGAATCCACTGCGCCGGAGTCCGGCTTGCTCGCCCTGGCTCACCTGGCGGCTGATCTGGCCCAGGCCTTGGCCGATCTGACCCTCGCGCAACGGGAGACCCTCAGGCGGGCACTGGAGTCTTCTGACTGTCTCGCCCGGGGTTATGGCGATCACTATCTGGATACCCTGCGCCTGGAATTGCTGCACCTCAAGGCGGCCTTTTCCACTTCTGAACTGAAACCAGGGATGGCAGCGGGGACCGATCCAACATCAACCATCGATGCTCCGATCAATTATCCCCGGTCTGACTCGACTAACTCATCATCCCCTAGCCTTGCCCCGCCGGTAGTCACGGTAGGCTCGTCCATTTCAGACATCTCTCCCCTGGTAGCTGCGGCGCCCCTGGCAAGCATGGCCAACATGCCGGTCCCTCCACCCTCCCCGCCTCCGGTCTCCGCGGAAGTACGGCGGTTCCTGCGGCGGGCCGCCGATGCCTATGCCGATTGCTTCGAGGGCGATCCCAGCCTCGCCGCCGATGCCCCCCTCCCCCGCATCCTGCGGGTCCTGGGCGACGTCACTGGCCTACCCCTGCCCAAGGATGAGCTGACCCTGAGCGAGATTCTCGTTCCGGGGCCTTGACGCCCGGCATTTTCCGACACCGATCCACCCCAGCCGGGAGCCACTGCCTGCTACCCGGCTGATGCCCACCTGAACCCCGGGGCCAAGCGTGCCCCTAGTTCCGTAGCCAGGAAGTACCATGATCTTTAAGCGCTTGTTCTCGCGTCGCGCACCAGAAGCCGCCCACCCCACCAAACCCGGCCTCTGGGGCGGGGGCGCGCGGAACCCCCGTCTGGACGCTTGCCATCATTCGACCGACCTGGCGGCATTGTGGCGGCTGGCCGAGGATGATGCGGATGCCAGTGTCCGGGAACTCGCCCAGGCCCGATATCGTCATCTGCTCTGCGGGCAGGAGACGGCGCCGATCCTGGACCTGGCCCACCGCCTGGCGGTCGTCACCGAACTCGACGAGGCCCGCCCCCAGGAGTTGCGCATCCTGATGGCGGTCGCCGCCGAGGCCCGGGAGCCCGAGCTGCGGATCGCCGCCCTTGCCCGCCTCACGGCCCAGGACCTCCTCGCCGCCCGCGCCTTGGGTGACGCGGCGACCCAGGTGCGGGTGGCCGCCGCCGAGCGACTGCGCGCGCGCCCGGCCCTGGAACAGGTCGCCCGCCGCATTGGCAAGAAGGACAAGCGGGTCTATCGGCTGGTCAACGCCCGCCTGAAGGAACTGGCGGAGGCCGAGGCCCGTCCGGCCCGGATTCGCGCCCAGTGCGAGGAACTTTGCGCCCAACTCGAAACCCTGGGCCGCTTCGAGAACTGGGGCCAGGATCGGGCCCGCTTCGAACTCATCGAGCGCCAGTGGGCGGCCCTGGCCGATCAGGTCGCACCGGACGCGGCAGCCCGGTTCGAGCGGGAACGGGAGCGCTTCCAGGCCGCCTATGCCGCCCACCTCCAGGCTCAGACTCAGGCTCAAGCCCAGCTCCAGGCCAAGGCCGAGGCTCAAGCCCATGCTCATGCCAATGCCCATACTCAGGCCCAGAACAGTCTGGCCGATACCCAGGAACTTCGGGACGAGGAGGCGTCCGCGGAGACCGACGATGCCGAACGTAAGGCGCTGATCGCCGACTTGCAGGCCGCCACCCGACTGGACGATGCCGCGCGCCTGGCGGAGATCCTGGAGGCCAGTGCGACCCGGTGGACGGCCCTGGGGACCGCCCCACAGCCCTCTCGGTCCCGTTACCAGGCCGCCCGCCAAGCGGCTCAATCCCGTCTGGAGGCCCTGATGGGTGCGCGCCAGGCCAGCGACCGCCTTGCCCACTGGCTCGCCGAGGCCCGGGCGACCCTCGATCAGTCCGCCCCCCTCCCCTTGCCCATCCTGGAAAAACTGCTGCGCCAGGTCCGCGTCCTCCCCCCCCTCACGGGCCCGGATCAGGATCTGATGGCCGCGGTGATTGACGCCCGTGGTCAGCTTGAGGAGCGCCAGCAACGGCAGCTTCACCATCTCGACCAGCGCCTGAAGCAGGCCATGGACAAGCTGGTCGAACTGGAGGCCGCCCTGGCCGAGGGCGAACTGCGTCATGCCGAGCCCCTGTTCCAAAGCATTCAGGCCGCGGTGGAGGCCGCCGATCAGGCGGGTCACGCCAGCTCCCAGGCCCAGGGCCTCAAGGGGCGGCTGCGGGCCCTGAGCCCCCGCCTGCGCGAGCTGCAGCAGTGGCGGCGCTGGGGGGCGGACACCCATCGCGAGGGCCTCTGCCAGGCGATGGAGGAATTGGTGACCCTGGAACTGCCGCTCCCTGCCAAGGTGGAACGGCTCAAGACCCTGCGGGCGGAATGGAAGGCCCTGCAACAGGACGGGGCCCCCGCCAACCAGCCCCTGTGGACGCGCTTCCAGACCGCCGCGGATCAGGTCTACGCCCTCTGCCAGCCCTGGCTGGAGCAGCGCGCCCGTGAGCGCGAGGCTGCCCGCGCGGCGCGGGAGGCGGTATGCGCGCAGCTTGAGACCTTCCTCGACCAGGTGGACTGGACCCGGGTCGATTGGCGCCAGGCCCAGCGCGCCGAACGCGAGATGCGCACCGGCTGGGAGCAGTTGGGTGAGGTCGAGCCGCGGCAGGCTCGGGCCCTCGAACGGCGCTTTCGGACGGCCCTCAAGCGCCTCGATGACCGTCTGGCCGCGGAGCGAGCCGCCAATCAGCGCCTCAAGGAGGACCTGATCACTCGGGTCCGCGCCCTCGCCGAGGCCCCCGATCTGGCCGCCGCCATCGAGGAGACCAAGCGGCTCCAAAGCCAGTGGCATACCACCGTCGCCGCCCGCCAACGGGATGAAAACCGCCTGTGGCAGGAGTTCCGCGCCGGGTGTGACGCCGTCTTCGCCCGCCGCCGCCAGCGCTACGAGGCCCAGGCCGCCGAACTGGAAGACCACCGCCAGCGCCGGGAGGCCATCCTCGCCGAGGCGGAGGCCTTGGCCGGGGACCTGGCGCGGACGCAGACGCCCTGGCCCGCCGACCTCCCTGGGCTGCTGGCGGGCCTCGCCGCCCGCTGGCGGGAGTCAAGTCATTTGCCGGTGCCCCGCCAGGTCGTCGTCGACCAGGAGCGGCGCTGGCAGCAACTCCAGGAGCGCTTCCGGACACTGAGCCGGGAGCGCCAGGCCCGGCAGCGGCGCCAGACCCTGGATCTGCTCGCGCGCCAGGCCCAGGTGTGCGCAACCCTGGAAGGTCAGACCGCCAACGGCCTGGGTGATCCTCAGGTCCTGACCACCGCCGGGGCCGCCTGGGCCGCCCTCCCCCACCACGCCGACCCGACCCTCCAGGCCGCCATCACCCAGCGTTTTGAGCAGGCCCGGGCCTGGGCCGCGGCGGTGGCAACCGGTCTGCCAGGCCGGGAGCGGGAGGCCGAAGCCGAGGCCAACGCCCGCGCCCGGGCGGAGCTGTGCCTGGGCCTGGAGATCCTGGCCCAGATCGATTCCCCGCCGGCCTGCGCCCAGGAGCGCCTGGCCCTGCAGGTCAACCGCCTGCAGGAACACCTCGCCGCCGGCGAGCGCGATCCCCTTGCCGAGGCCTCCCGGCTACTGGAGCGCTGGTATCTCATCGGCCCACTGCCGGCGGACCGCCAGGCCGAGCTCGAACCCCGCTTCCAGCGCGTCCAGGCCGCCCTGCTGGCTGCCACGTCTGAAGGTGAGACCGGGATAGAGATCAAGACCGGCACCGGGACTGGCATTGGGACTGGCATTGTGTCTGGGACGGATCGGACCACGCGGCCCCAGGCCGAGCCGGAAGCCCCGGGAGGACAGCCCCGGTGAGTCTGGACCCCTCCCCCTCCCCCGCGGACCGCTACCAAACTCCCGCCGGAGTCGAGGACGCCTTTTACGAGGCCTTCGCCCGCCTCGATCTCACCCTCATGGTCGCCCTCTGGCTGCCGGGCGAGCGAGCCGTGTGCATCCACCCGGGCGGGCAGTTGTTGCGCGGGTCCGACGAGGTGCTCGACGGCTGGCGCAGCATCTTCAATGGCGCCCAACCCCCGATTGTAGAGTATCGCCGCATCGACGCCTTCAGCAGCGAGACCCTGACCGTCCACCTGGTGGAGGAGCGCATCCGTCCCCACCAGGCCCCGGCGGAGGCCGCCAACCGGCTGATCGCCACCAACGTCTTCCTCCACCAGGAGGGCCGTTGGTACCTGGCCGAGCACCATGGCTCCCTGCCGCTGATTCGCCCGCCCCGCCGCGAACTGGAGCCAGAGAAGCCGCGCCTGCATTGAGCCTGGTGGTAACAGGCTGGTGGTGCCACCTTTCCGCCCTTACCGGGCGGCCGTTATACTCCCGCGTCAAACCCACCCTTTCCGGAACTCCCCCAATGGACGACCCCTCGACCGCTCCTGAAACCCTTGACGAAGCGCAAGGTCCGCCCACGCGCCGGCGCCGCGGCGTATACCTGCTGCCCAATCTCTTTACCACGGCGGCCCTCTTCGCCGGCTTCTACGCCATCATCGCCGGTATCCAGGGCAAGTTCGAGGCGGCGGCCATCGCCATCTTCGCCGCCATGATCCTTGATGGACTTGACGGGCGGGTGGCGCGTCTCACCCACACCCAGAGCGATTTCGGCGCCGAGTACGACAGCCTCTCCGACATGGTCGCCTTCGGCGTGGCCCCGGCCCTGGTGGCCTATGGCTGGGCCCTCAACGGCCTGGGCAAGATCGGCTGGCTGGCCGCCTTCATCTACGCCACCGCCGCCGCCCTGCGGCTGGCCCGCTTCAACACCATGATCGGCACCGCCGACAAGCGCTTCTTCCAGGGCCTGCCCAGCCCCTCGGCGGCGGCCATCGTCGCCGCCGGCATCTGGATCGGCGCCGATCAGGGGATCAGCGGTGCGGACGTCAACTGGCTGGCCGCCTTCCTCACCACCCTGGCCGGGTTGCTCATGGTCAGCAATTTCCGCTATCGCAGCTTCAAGGACCTGGACCTGCGCAATCGCGTGCCCTTCGTCGCCGCCGTGATCATCATGCTCGGCTTCGCCCTTGTCTACCTGCACCCGCCGGTGATCCTGTTCCTCGGGTTCCTGACCTATGCCCTGTCCGGACCGCTGCTGGCCCTCATCCGCTTGCAGCAGAAACGGGCCCGCCGGCGGGAGCAGCCTTGATCCGGACATGACCCCCGCCAAGCGCTCCGCGGGCGTGGTCGTGGTGCGCCACTTCCCCACCGGCCGGCGTTATCTGCTGTTGCGCTGTTATCAATATTGGGACTTCCCCAAGGGCGAGATCGAAGCTGGCGAGCCCCCCTTGGCCGCGGCCATTAGGGAGGTACGGGAAGAAACCGGCCTCGCCGACCTGGATTTTCGCTGGGGCGAGAGCTTCATCGAGACCCCGCCCTACAGCCGTGGCAAAGTCGCCCGCTATTACCTGGCGGAAAGCCCGGGGGGCGAGGTCTCCCTCCCCGTCAGTCCCGAGCTTGGCCGGCCGGAACACGATGAGTTCCGCTGGCTGGAATTCGATGATGCCCTGGCGTTGGTCAATCCGCGCATCCGGGCTGTACTGGAGTGGGCCGAGCGCCAGGGCCATTGATCATCGCCATAACTACCAACTGGAACTGGTGGGCTAACTCTCATGAGTCGGAGTGTCGCCGTGCTCAGGATGCGAAACGGGACTTCCCAGTCCCCCTTTCGCCTTGCGCTCGGCGACAACCCTTGTGCCCCGGTTCGCCCCGCTCCGGGCCACGGCTACGTGTTCCGTCCCGTGTGATTATGTACCCAAAAGGAGCTATCCTCTCTTCCGTGCT
>JADHED010002026.1_pt1 | contig 15164 bp, 11 predicted proteins | sample 8952041 | NCBI WGS metagenome assembly JADHED01 (sample SAMN16124423, study PRJNA663239) | bioreactor sludge metagenome | isolation source: sludge (control) | place: India:Bengaluru | collected 2018-09-08
AAAGGCCCATTCCTTTGTCCGCAGACAGGCACGATGTCCGTAAAGATGTCCGGTGTCCACCAGTGCCGAGGTTCGTCCGGGAATTTTGCCGCTGATCAACCGCGCGAGATCCTTGCCGTCCAAATAATGGTAGCGCTCGGCCGAGGTGTCCACGCCGCAGAACTCCAGCACGGTCGGGGCGATGTCGACCAATTCCACCAACCCGTCATAGACCGTCCCGGGCGGAAATTTGGCTTTGTCCGACGAAGCCACGATGAACGGCACATGGATGGACTCGTCAAACATGCTGAATTTGTCGATGATCCCGTGGTCGGCCAGATGGGCTCCCTGATCCGAAGTGTAGATGATCAGCCACGGCCGCCCCTGTTCCTCGCAGAGTGCCCGGAATTTCCCGATCGCCTCTCCGATGAGCTTGTCACCATAGGCACAGAGAGCGAAGTTGTCGGCGATCATCTGTTTGATCTCTTTTTCACTCATGCCGTTGCTTCGTCCGGAGCAATACAGTTCTTTTAATTGCGGTGTGGAAAGCATCAGGGCTTTCTCCGCCCCGGTGAATTCCGGAATTTTAAAATCCATCGCCTCAAACCGCTTCGCCCATTCCGCAGGCGGGAGGATCGGACTGTGGGCCCATTTGTAATCCAGCTCGATATAAAGGGGCCTGTCTTTCTTCCGACTCTCCTCCAAGGCCAGGACAAAGTCCCGATTGATGTAATCGTCCAGCGTTTCCCCCTCCGGCTTGGGGTTGTGCCCGGCGTAAATGAGTTCCCTCAGCGGTTTGCGCAGGCGGCGATAAGAACGCACGAGGTCGTACTTTTCATCCACCCCGGGAGAGGGTGGGATATCCAGTTTGTTCCGCTGAACCTTTTTCCCGTCAACCATTTCATAAGCGTAGAACGGGTCTTTCAACTCCGGACGCTCGCGCCAGAAGTCATACCGAATATCCTGCAAAAAGAAGCCCGGAACCTTGATACCGAGATCCGCCAGATAGGAGGGGAGTTCCTTTTCCCTGGGTTTCCATCCCCTCACGAAATTGGTGTGCTCTTTTCCGGCCAGGGCATAGGTGTACCCTTTCTCGTAGCGCAGCATGTTGGGATAACCGGGACGAAAAAAATCCTTTTCCCAATGGCTTCGTTCGAAAGTGTAGACTCCGGTGTGGTGGGGATACTGTCCGCTCCAAATCGAGCGCCGGGATGTCACGCATTGAGGAGCCTGGCAAAACGCGTTGTCAAAACGCACCCCTTCCTTCGCCAGGCGGTCCAGATTTGGCGTCGCCGCAAGGGGATTGCGCCCATAGGCCGACACGGTATCGATGTTTTGATCATCGGTCAGAATCAACAGGACATTTGGCTGCTGCAAGGTCGCCTCGTTTCCGAGGCACCGACCCGCCGCGCAGGCCAGCACCGCCAGGAACAACGCCGCCATTCTGAGCCCGATGCCGGAAATGCCGGTTTGTCCGGAGTCCGGAGAGCCACGGTGTCGGGACGGGAGGGAGGGAGAGAAACGATCCAGCATCCTCTCAATCGTATGGGGAAAAACCTCCTTGGCCACCGGCAAGTGGTTTTAAATCTTGCCCATGAGGTTTGCTCGTTTGCCGGAGGAAATCCGGGCCTCACAACTCCCCGGAATCGTCCTTTCCGGCACCGGGACTTCCCGGTCGTTTGCCCTCTTCCCCCTTTCGGACAGGGCCGGCATCGCGGGCGAAGGCGGCCTGGAGTTGCAACCAGCGGGTTGCCATCCGGCGCACGCGTTCGGGCTCGGCGGCGGCGAGGTCGTGTTGTTCGCAGCGATCGGTCGCCAGGTTGTAGAGTTCCCAGGCATTCTTGTCTTCGCGGGCTGAGACGAGTTTGTAGTCGCCCATGCGCAAGGCGCGGTTGCCCTCGTGATCGAAGAAGATATTGTCGCGTGTGACGGCTCCATCCCTGGAAAAAGCCGGAACCAGACTGCGGCCGGGCAGGGACGGTGCTCCGGCGGGCAATTCGGGTTTGGCCCCCGCGAGTTCGAGCAGCGTGGGCACAAAATCGATCACATGGCCCGGATCGTTCCGGAGTTCGCCGGCGGCCGGGATCCCCTTGGGCCAATGCGCGATCAGCGGCGTGGAGATGCCTCCCTCGTGCGTCCAGATCTTGTGGCGGCGGAACGGCGCATTCCCCGCGCCCGACCAGCCGGGACCGAGGCAGAGGAAGGAACCGGCGGAGCCGGGGGCGGCGGCGGGGTCGTTCCCGTCCCCGCGCACCATAAGGGTGGCATCGGTGCCGTTGTCGGAGAGAAAGAGAATGAGGGTGTTGTCCCACGCCCCCATCGCACGCACCTGATCGAGCACACGCCCGATCTCGCGGTCCATGCGGTCGATCATGGCCGCATGAATGGCCATCTTGGTGGCTTGAAACTGTTTCTGTTCCTCCGTCAGTTGCGCCCAGGGAACGGCGTGCGCGATCTCTCCCGGACCGACCTGCTCCAGAACACCGGGCTTGAAGTAACGCGGGGACAAGTCCGGCTCCGGCGGAGCGAGATTGCAGTTGACGATTCCCATTTCACGCAACTTTTTCCAGCGCTCCTCCCGCACCACATCCCAGCCCCTGAGGTAATGATCGCGGTAGCGGGCGATGTCCTCCGGAGGAACCTGCAACGGAAAGTGCGGCACAGTGAATGCCAGGTAGGCAAAGAACGGCTGGTTCGCGTGCTTTTCAGCGTGCTCCTTCAGCCAGCGGATCGTGTAATCGGCAAAGGCGGTCGTGGAATAGTAGCCGCTGTCCTTCGGCACCGGCGGCAGAAGAACATCGTCCTCGAACAGCCGGGTGGGATGAAAATGCCGGCTGTGGTCGTCCACTTTGTAGGAGTGATCGAACCCCGCGTCTCCCACGGGATTGGGAAGCCCCCTGATGTGCCATTTTCCGACATGATAGCTGCGATAGCCCAGCGGCTTGAGCCACTGCGGCAGCGTGCGCGTCCATTGCGGAACCAGTCCTTTCGGCGGATCCATGTGCAGTTGCTGCGGATAGTAGCCGGTGATCAACGCGCTGCGCGTGGGCCAGCAGCGGGCGGTGTTGTAGAACTGCGTGAAGCGCAACCCGTCCTTCGCCAGGGCATCGAGGTTCGGTGTCCGGATATCCGACCCATAGCAGCCGATGTCCGAGAACCCCATGTCATCGGCGAGGATGATGAGAATATTGGGGGGCACCGGCGTCGCGGGCGGCTCGGCGGCCCGGACCAAAGCCGGAGCGGCCAGGGACAAAAGGAGAACGAGGGTGCGTTTCATGGAGGAGGGTTTCAGGGATTGGCGCCTTCGGGCGGGGGTGTCTGTGGCCAGGTGATTCGATAACTTCCGGCGGGCAGAGTCAGCGAGCCGTCATTTTCCAGTTGAAGCGGCTGCCCGTCGAGGCGGGCATTTGCCAGATCCTTCGGGAGAACGGGCGGCGTCACGCGGGCGCTGCAGTTGGCGGGAATGACAAAATCCCAGGCCGTCGTGCCATCGACCTCCTTCCGCCACGCGCTGCGGACCCGGCCCTGCGGGATCTCAAGCGTGGCTTTCACCCAGGCAAGTCCGGAGGGAATCTTCGGGGCGAGGACGAGACGCCCGGAGGAGAACGGCTGAGGCCCCCGCCGGATTCCGGCAAGGTCGGTGATCATCCAGCCGATCGAGTGCGCGAAGGGCATGAAGTTCAACCCCCGGGCCATTTGCGTGTCGTGATCCAGACTGTAGGCCTCCCAGAATGTGGTGGCGTCGTAAACTTCCACCGACCGTGCGGGACCGGGGGGCACGGGATTGACGAGCATCTTGAACGCATCGTCCACGTATCCGAATTTCGTGAGTTGCGGATAGATTTCGTAACTCATGAAACCGCCGTCAAACTGGTGCCCGTTGGCCTTGTACCAACCCGCGAGCGAAGCCGCGAGGGCGGCTTGTTCGGAGGGGTCGGTGATGACGCCGTAGGCGAGGGCGAGGCTGTCGTGGGTGCCATTGCCGAAGGTGTGCTTCTTCGTGTCGTAGAAACCCAGAATGGTGGCGCGGATTTTTTCCGCATGGGCGCGGGCATGGGCGGCGTCTTCGGACTTTCCCAGAGCGTCGGCGATCCGGGCAAAGCGGTTTTGCGCGTCGAAGAAAACGAGGGCGGAAATCAGGTCGTTCCTGGCGGGATTGCGCGCGATGTCCCGGGGCGGGGCGTGATCGCCGAGTTCGTGTGGAACGGGAATCGTGCCATCCTTCTCTCCGGTCTGCTCCGCGTGAAGAAGCAGATGCCGCATCCGGTCGTAGAATTCCCGGGCCGGTTCGATATCCCCGTAGTGCTCGAAGAGATTCGAGGTAATGAAAACCGGCGTGACGCTCCAGACAAAACTCCGTGTCACGGTGGTCAGGCGCTTGCCGACGCCGATATTGCCGGGAATATCTCCGGGAGCCATCGGGCCGGTCCACCAGAGCCGGTTCATGAGTCGGTGGTTCGGTGCCCAATCATAGCAATACGAGGCCGGGACAACGGAGTAGATGGAGTCGGCCCCCCAGAGACAACGTTCACGCGGGATGTCGCCGAAAACATTGACCATGTAATTCCGGAAAGTCCGCATGCCGTTCCGGAACAGCCGCGCAAGCATCGGATCGGAGGATTCAAAGGTCGCCAGGGCCGGGGCTCCGCTGTGGACGGGAATGGCGACCAGATCCTCCGGCGCCTGCTCCACACCGCTCACCTCCACGAATCGGAATGACTTCGGAGTGAACACCGGCTCGAACACACGCGGCTTCCCGTCGGAAACAATCTCGTCGCCCTGCGTGACACCGTGGCACCACCACTGGCTTGCGGGCACATTCTCCAGCACCCCGTCCTTTGCGTATTCCGAGTAACGCAGGCGCACGGTCGCGCTCTCCGGCTCGTTCATCGAAAACTTCACCCAGCCGTGGATCATTTCCCCGACGTCGAACAACCATGTCTTCGGTCCGGTCTGCCAGCGTTTGACCGGTTGGAGCTCCCCGTCGCGACGGACCGGAATGATGTCCATCGCCGCCGTCACCGGCGTCAGGGGCGGAATCACCCGTGCGGGCCGCCATCCCACCCCGGTCTCCGGCGATTTCCATTCCTCGTGATCGCGGCGAAAATCCACGCGTTCGCCGCGATAAATGTTCGCCGAGCGGATCGCGCCCTCCTTCCACTGCCAGTCCGGCCCGCTGACAACCCATCCGGTTTTTCCATCGTCGTATTCCAGCGCGACCAGCGCCTTCAGACCGGGGCGGCCATAGGAAAAAACCCCGCCAAACCCGCCAACCTCGTGATACCAACCGCCGTCGAGCAGCACCGCGAGGGCGTTCGCGCCGGGCTTCAAAAGTCCCGTGATGTCCTGCGTCGTGTAAAAACCCAGGCTTTCGTAGTCGCTCTGTGGCGGCGAAAGCAGCCGGTCATCCGCTGGTGTTCCATTGATGAAAGCCTGCCCCTGGCCCAGCGCACAGAGATACAGCCGGGCCCTGCGCAGCCCGGCACGGACATCCAGCGTCCGGCGAAACCAGGCCGGGGCAAGGCTCGTCTGGGGAAGCCGGTTCGCTTTTCCAAATTTTTCGCCGCCATAAGGTCCCGCGACTTTCACGGGCACGGGTTCCTCCTTTTCTCCGGACGGCTGCACCTGCCAGTCGGGCCCCGAGGAGAGCGTCATTTCCGATCCGTCGGCAAAGACGATCCGCATTCCCACGGTGACGGCGACATTCGCGGGCGGCTTCTCAAAATGCAACTCAACACGATTCGTCTGTCCCGTCCGGAGATAGAATGCCATGTCAGCAAAGCCGCCGACACGCGGGAACAGCGAACGAGGCATCGCCCCCTTCGATTTCTCGAAATTCACGACGACCCCGGAAGGCCCGGCGGGCTTGGACAGTCCCCAATAGGCCATGGCACTCACCACCGGCTTGTCGGGCAGCGCAATATCCTTGAAAAAACTCACGGTCGGCCGGCCGGCGGACGACGCGATCCAAGGCCCCATCAATTCTTCCGGAACGGGTTCCGGAGCGGCAAAATCGCGGTCGCAGCCGATCCACTGTGCTCCCTGCCAGGCCGCCTCCTCCAGCAACCCGGTTTCAAACCAGGTCGGTTCCGACCAGACGCTTTCCCGCCCGGCTTCGTCCCAGACTTTCACCCGCCACCAGACACGCTGACGGCTCACGGTCGCGGGGCCGTCATAGGAAACCTGCGTCGTCCGGTCCGTGGCCCTCTTTCCGCTGTCCCAGATCAGGGCCTTCCCGGCAAGCAGATCCTCCCGGCTCGCCGCCGCCTGGATTTCACAGGCGGTCTGCCGCGCCCCGGTACGATCCCCCGCCTCAAGACGCCAGGAAAGCTTGGGAGGAAGTGGACCGGTTCCCAGCGGCTCCCTGCGGTAATCGGCCCGCAAATCCACCGGCTGCGTCCCGGAAGAAGCCTTCCCGTCCCCGGCCTGCACGCCAAGCCCCACAAGGAACACACAGAAAAAAAGGCGAACGTTCAACGCGCTCCTTCGATGGAGGTTCCCGTTCCGAAAGGGGGCTCAAGCTCGGGACGCTCGAAATGCCGTTGACTGCGGTTCCAGTCCGCAACCAGCCCGAAACGTTCCAGAAACTCCGGCCAGGGCAGCAACGCATCATGCCGCCGCGCGAACTGCTCCGTCAGCGAATGCAGGTGCTCCCGCAGCGGAGCCGATTCCAACTCGTCAATCCGGTTGTGCTGTTGGAACGGATCAGTCCCATTGTCATACAGGACCCAGGGCGTTCCATCCGCATGGCAGGCATAAGTGTGGCGGATCGTCCGGACTCCGCGCCAGGCATCCGTCCCCCGGTCCATCGACTGATGGCAGGGCACCAGATCGTAAATGTAACAGGCCTCCCGACCGTCGCCTTTTCCATTCCGGAAAAGCCCCTGGAGATCATGGCCGTCCGGAGCTGACAGAGGACATCCCAGCAGGCTCATGAGACTGACCGGCAGATCCGTCAACCCGATCAGCCCGTCGCAAACGCCGCCCGGGATCATCCCCGGCAGCCGCGCCATCAAAGGAACGCGGATGGATTCCTCGTAAGGAAGCTGTTTGTTCGTCCATCCCTGGCTGCCCAGCATGTCCCCATGATCGCTGGTATAAACGATGAGCGTGTTGTCAAGCTGCCCGGTCTCCTCCAACACGGCCAGCAACCGCCCAAACTGCTCATCCAGCGCCGTAATGTGCGCGTAATAGCCCTTGAGATTCTCGCGCACCGTTTCCCTTGTCCAGCAGGGCTTGTCCAAACGATCAACGATCTGTTCGGGAACATTGTCACGCAACGGAAGATCCTTTTCCCTGTAGAGATCAAGACAGTGCTTCGGCACGGCAAAATATGGATCGTGTGGAGGCCCCCACGAAAGCCAAAGTCCCCAGGGACTTGTCTGGTTGCGCCGGATGAAATCCACCGCCAGCGAGGTGTATTCCGTCGCGTCATAGCCGTCGATCTCATGCCGCACGTTGTCCTCATCAAAGTAATGGGACTCCAGATAGTCGTGAGAGCAGTTGCAGACCTTCCACTCCTCGAACCCCAACCGCTCCTCCTTGGGAATGAAACGGTCGCGGGGCGTTCCCCCCAGATGCCACTTGCCGATATAGCCGGTGTGATAGCCGGAACGCTTCAAGGCACGCGCCACACTGTCCACCTCCGGCTTCACCGGCAAATCGTTGGTGATCGCCCCGTGATTCAACGAATACAGCCCGGTCAACAGCGACCCCCGGGCCGGCACACAGACCGGCGCATTTGAAATGCAGCTCGAGAATCGCAACGCTTCCGAAGCGAAACGGTCCAAATTCGGGGATTGCACATCCGGATTCCCATAACACCCCAGATCACACCATCGGTGCTGATCGGAAAAAACAAACAGAATATTCGGCGTCGAGGAATGGGCTTTGTTCATTGGGAAAAATCAGGCGTTCCCAAGATCCCCAAAGACGAACGAAAGCAATGGAGTTTCATGGAACAGGAAACGGATCAAGCAAACACAGGTAACGATTCAAAAATTCCGTATCCCACACCATACACCTCGTCAAACCAAAATACAAAACGCCTTTATAGCAATAACAAGCAAAGGTTGTACGAGCACAAAATGTTGTGGGCATACAATGGTTGTTGCGAAGCCCTCTCCAGTCTTGAATTTGGAAACCGCCACCGAAGAGGGGCTTCGGTGTCTTTCTCTCTGCGTCTCCGCGCCCCTGCGTGAGCCTTCTTCTTTTCTTCGCGTCTCCGCGCCTTCGCGGGAGGTTGGGCTTGGCGCAGCCTGCTGCGGGAAGTCTTGCGTGGAGCGAATCAGACGCCCATCACGACGACATCGATGAGGCGGTTGTGTGGGGCGCGGCGGTGTTCGAAGAGGAAGATGCCCTGCCAGGTGCCGAGGGTGGGGAAGCCTCCGGCCACGGGAATCACTTCGCTGGTGCGTGTGATGGCCATCTTGAGGTGGCTGGTCGTGTCGTCCGGTCCTTCCAATGTGTGGACATAATCGGGATCGTCCTCGGGCACAATTTTCTCGAACCAGGCGTGAAGATCGGCGCGTGCGCTGGGGTCGGCATTTTCATAAATGACGAGACTGGCGCTGGTGTGACGGACAAAGACAGTGACTGTGCCGGTGGTCACTCCGCTGGCGCGGACGATGCGGGTGACGTCCTCCGTGACCTCGTAGGTGCCTTTTCCCCGTGTGCGGATGGTCAGGGTCTCGTGGGCGGCTTTCATTTGCGCGGAACGAGGAGCAGCGCCCAGCCGGTGAGGAACAGGATGCCTCCGATGGGGGTGATGGCTCCGAGCCATTTGATGTTTGTGAGGGCGAGGAGGTAGAGCGAACCGGAGAAAAAGCAGACGCCCGCCGCCCAGAAGCGCACCACAAGGGGACGGTGCCCGGCGGCCCACAGTGAGGCGGCGGCGTGGACCAGTTGGTAGAGAACGGCTGTCTGCCAGATGGCCGTGGTGCCATTGGTGGCAAGCAGGGCTTTCAAAAGGTGGGCTCCGAAAGCCCCGAGGGCGACACCGGTGAACCCCAGGATGGCGGCAAGCGTGGTGGCGGGCATTCCGTCATGCTTGCACGAATTTCCCGGGTTGATCAATATCCGCGCGCTGTGAATGTTCTGCTGATCCTTTTTTTGACGCTGGCCTGTTTTGTTGTGGCCGGTCGCTTCTATGCGTCCTTTTTGTCCCGCGAACTCGGGGTGGATTCCTCGTGTCCCACGCCGGCCGAGCGCAAGAGGGATGGTCGGGATTTCATGCCGGCGAAACCCTATGTTCTCTTTGCGCACCATTTCGCGGCGATTGCGGGAGCGGGTCCGATTGTGGGTCCGACGCTGGCGGTGGCTTACGGATATCTTCCCGCCCTGCTGTGGGTGGTGTTGGGAGCAGTCTTTCTGGGAGGGGTCCATGACATGACGACGCTTTACATGTCGGTCCGGGAGGAAGGCCGGTCGGTGGCGGACCTTGCGCGGGATTATCTGGGAAAGGGCGGCTACATCCTGATTGTCAGCTTTCTGGTGATCGGGCTCTTCATGATCACCGCCACGTTCCTCAATCTCAGTGTCACGGCGCTCACCAGCATGTATCCGGCCCAGAAAGTTGGATTGCCTCCAGTGTCGGAGGAGAGGCTTCAGGAAGCCCTGACCGGCACCGCAGATGCGAGGGGCTTGTTTGCCTTTGACAATGGCACGGCGCTGCCGACGGCTGTGGCGATCAGGGATGGACATCCGGTCCTGATGGCCAAGATCGGAGGCATTGCCTCGACGAGCGTTCTTTTCATCACTCTCTGCGCCCCGCTTCTCGGGTTCCTGATCTACAAAAAGCACACGCCGGCGTGGCTGAACTACGGGCTGGCGGCCATGCTTTGTGTGTTTTCCGTGGTGCTCGGGCTGAGGATGCCGGTGGTGGTGTCGGGGGACATGTGGAGGGTTCTGATGACGGTCTACGTGGTTCTCGCCTCGGCGATTCCGGTCTGGCTGCTTCTGATGCCGCGGGACTTCGTCAATGTGCAGATCCTTTACGGCGGGATTCTGGCCGTGCTGGCGGGGTTGGTGGTTGCGGCGGTGGGCGGCGGATTTTCCGGCATCCCGGCGGCCCCGCAGAGTGTGGCGGAAGCGATCCCGGCCTGGGATCCGGTGGAGGGATTCAAATACATCGGGATGCTGTGGCCGATGTTGTTCATCACCGTGTCGTGCGGGGCGATCAGCGGATTCCATTGCCTGGTTTCCAGCGGCACTTCCGCGAAGCAGCTCGCCAACGAGCGGGATGTCCGGACGGTGGGTTACAATGCCATGCTTTTGGAGTCCCTGCTTGCGGTGTCGGTGATTTTGACCCTGTTGCTCGGGTTGGATTGGGAATCCTACAAAGCCATCACCTACGGGGAGAAAAATCCGATCCTGGCGATCGCATTGGCGACCGGCAACCTGATCCACCAGGCCTTTTCGGCCCCGGTGTGGGTGGGGGCCGTGCTGGGCATCCTCCTGCTGGAGGGGTTTGTGGTGACCACTCTGGATGTGGCGGTGCGCCTGAACCGGTATCTTTTGGAGGAAATCTGGACCTACCTTTTCCGGACTCCTCCGGCATTCCTCAGAAACGTGTGGTTCAACACCGGGATCTGCGTGGGTCTCATGTTCCTGCTGTCGCGTTCAAACACTCTGCCCGTGTTGTGGCAGGTATTTGGATCGGCGAATCAGATGATGGGGGCCATCGCGCTGTTGGTCGCCGCGATCTGGCTCCGGGAGAAGAAGCGGCGGTCGTGGTTTGTTTTCCTTCCCGCCGTGTTGATGTTTGCAACCACGCTCACCTCGACAGCCCTGTCGCTTTTTCAAAATCTGGAGCGTTCCAATTGGCCGCTTGTCATCACCTGTGCGGTCCTTCTGGCTTTGGGCGCGGGTTTGGCGATTCTCGGAGGGCGTCTTTTGTGGAAAAGACCCGGGCTTTCCGCCTGAGCGTTTGTTTTTTTGAAAAGCGGGAAAAACAACTTGCGCACCGGCCCCGGGCGGATTCCATTCGACGGCATGAAATTCATGGAACCGGAAGCTCTCATCGAAACTCTCAACTGGCGGTATGCCACCAAGCAGTTCGATCCGTCGAAAAAAATCCCGGGCCCGGTCTGGACTGCTCTCGAAGACGCCCTTGTCCTCACGCCGTCATCCTACGGGCTCCAGCCGTGGCAGTTTTTCGTGGTGATGGATCCGGAATTGAAGGCGGCCCTGCGTCCGCATTCGTGGGATCAGTCGCAGGTGACGGATTGTTCCCATCTCGTGGTTTTTGCCACGAGAAACGACATCGACGAGGCTTACGTGGACAAGTTTGTGGCCCGTATGGCCGAGGTGCGCGGAATTTCCACGGAATCACTGGGGTTCTACAAGGGCATGATGGCGTCCGACATTCTCAACGGCCCGCGCTCGAAGTGGGTGGACGAGTGGGCGGCCCGCCAGGTGTACATCGCACTGGGGAACTTCATGACCTCCGCGGCCCTGCTCGGGGTCGATACCTGTCCGATGGAGGGCATGGATCCCGCGAAATACGATGAGATTCTGGGTCTTCCGGAAAAGGGATTCCACGCAGTGGTCGCCTGTCCGGCAGGCTACCGGGCGGCGGAAGACAAGTATGCCTCGCTTCCCAAGGTGCGCTTTGCCAAAGAGGAGATCGTCCGGACGTTGTAACGGACAGGCCGGTCAAAAGAAGCTGCCCAGCAGATTCCAGATCCGCGCGGCTCCTGCTCCGCCGAGGAGAGCGATCAAGGTCACATACACAGCCGCTGCCGCAGTGAGGGCATATCCTGCGAAGAGGACCACCCCGTCGCGCTCCAGCATTCCCAGGCAGATGCAAATGATGGCGAAGCCGGGGATGGTGTTCGTGAGCGGAAACGGCGGGGGAATTGGCAGGCTCAGGAAAAATGCGGAAAGGGCGATCAGAAATCCCGCCAACATTTGGGAGCCGTGGCTCCCGGTGAGTGCCAGCCAGCGCGGACGCAGGAATTTTTCGAGTTTGGTGTGGATGGCGATCCCGAACCGGAGTGTTTTATCCAGCACGGGAAAAGGAATTTGCCGTCGGGAAATGAAGTCCGGCAGCCACGGTTGATGGCGGAACGCGATGCGCAACCCGCAGATGGCGATGGCAATGCCGAAGGGGATCGAAAGACCCGGAAGGGCCACCGGCGAGAGAAATGGCAGGCACAGAATGATCGAGATCGTCTGAAGGCCCCTCCCCCGGGTGTGATGAAGAATATCCGCGACAGCCATGGGGTTCCCCTCCGCCAGCGCAAGGATACGGCGGAGGTCGTCGGAGACCCGTGGCGGGGGAGCAAAAGCGGATTCTGGCATGGGCAGAACATGCTCATACCGTGTGCCGGCGGCAGGTGCAAATTTTGTTCGCCTTGCAAGTCCGCCGGATTCCCTGTGAAATGCGGGGAATGACAGAAGAACTCGCCCAAGCCGTCGAGAGCGGCTCCCTTGACAAGAAAACCGCGGATGCCCTCGCCCGCCTCACTCCCGGCTCCTACTGCCAGCACAAAAGCTGGGGATTCGGGCGTGTGGCGGAATGGAACCTGATCGCCGGGCAGATCTTCATCGATTTCGGAAGCAAGAAGGGCCATCCGATGCAGGTGGCGTATGCCGCAGAGACCCTCACGCCGATTCCGGACGGACACATTCTGGCCCGCAAAGCGTCGGAGCCGGAAGCGGTCCGCAGCCAGGCAAAAGAAGACAGCCTGGCCCTGGCCCGCGCGATCCTCTCCGATCTCGGTGGCAAGGCGACTGCCGACCAGGTCGCCGCGACGCTTCAGCCCGAAATCTTTGATGCGGCGGGATTCAAGAAATGGTGGGACGGGGTGAAGAAGAAGATGAAAACCGACGGGCATTTCCAGATCCCGACGAAAAAAACCGATCCTTTTGTTCTTTTGGAAGTTGCAGTGAATCCCGGTCGCGGGCTCATCGACCAGTTCCGGGTCGCCCGCCACACGAAAGACCAGGTGGCCGCACTGGATCAACTCACGAAGGCTCTTGGCGATCTCGCCCAGGAGGTCGAAGAACTTCAGATGCTGGCCGCGCAGATCGAGGACACCGCCCAGAAAGGCCGCAAACTCCAGTCGGCTGCCGCAGTCGAGATGCTTCTCGTTCGCGACGAAATCCTCGCGCGCCACAGCGCTCTCAAGCCCGGCCCCGATGCTCCGACCGTGGCCGACATCCTTGTCAGCGAAGAGTCCCGTCTCCCGGTCCTCTTCGCCAGTCTCCCTGCTTCCAAGCACCGGAAGGTATTGGAGTCGTTCGAGAAGGCTTTTGGCGACCGCTGGACGGACAAGGCCCTCAAGCTGGCGCAGCAGGCGAATTCCCGTCTGGTCATCGAGATCGCCCGGCTTTTTGAGAAATCCGGCAATGCCGATGTCATTCACGCGGCCCTGGCTCGCTGGATCAGCGAGCGTTCGATTTCTTCGGAAACCCTCATCTGGCTCTGCAAGGAACGGGGTGCCGGGTTCAACGGGATCTTCAATGCGGAGCTCCTCGCCGCGGTTTTCAGCGCCCTGGAGAGCGACCTTCTGGCCGAGCGCCGCACTTCGCGCCTGCGCGACCTGCTCATGGACGACCGGGGGCTCCTGGGCGAGCTGATTGCGGAAGCCGACCGCGACACGGTTCGCGACACGATGCGCAAGCTTTTGCTCACCCCTGTCTTTGACGACCTCACGAAGCGTTCGCTCATGGCCCGCATCGTGAAGCTCTACCCCGAGACCCAGAGCATGATCACCGGTGACGCGCCCGAGGAAAAAGTCGAATCCCTCACCGTCTCCTGGGCCAGCCTCGAAAAGCGCAAGGCCGACTACGAACATCTCATCTACAAGGAAATTCCCCAGAATCTTCGCGACATCAACGTGGCCAAGGAACAGGGGGATCTTCGCGAAAACTTCGGTTTCAAGGCGGCCAAGGAACAACAGCGTGTCCTGGAACGCCGCAAGATCGAGTCCGAGCGGGATCTCGCCACGGCGCGCGGGACGAATTTTGAAAATCCCGACATCACGCAGGTCTCGATCGGCACGGTGGTCACGCTGGTTCCGGAGTCCGGAGATCGCGAAATTTACAGCATCCTCGGTGCCTGGGACAGCGCGCCCGATCTCGGGATCGTCTCCTACAAAGCCGGCATCGGACAGATTCTTCTCGGCAGAAAAACCGGCGAGACGGTCGAGCTTCCCGGCGACAAAGGTCCCCGGCAGTTCCGCATCGAGTCCATCGCCGTTTTCACGGATCTGGATCTTCTCCGCGAGAAAGTCCATTCGTTGAGCCCTGCGGAGAACTGATTTTTCGTCAATCGAAGGTCATTTTGACAATGCGGGCCGGATCAAGGATCTGGCCCGCTCCCCCGCGAAATCGCACCATCAGCACGCCGCCGTGGGCACTGACGCTGTGGGCCCGGATGGTTTCCGTCTGCGTGTCCCCGAGGTAGCTGATCAGGACCGAGGACTTGTGCGCGGCTTCAAAAGCCTGGGCATACCCGGCGGCCAGGGCGGCGGATTCCGGAAGGTCCGCGACGGCAAAGGAAACGGTTGCCAGCACCGCGCAAAAACCGCAAAGAACAGGGTGTCTCATGAAGAGAAAACGCGGTGGTGATGGGAATATTCAAAAGAGCGCGATCCTGACGCGGGAATTTTTCCGGCAAGATCCCCTGACCTGCTCGAGGGAGTTGATTGGATGCGAGCTGCTTTGGCGGGGGTGCGGGGGGATGATCGTCGAGACCGAGGCCTATTCGGTGCGGAACGACGAGGCCTGCCATACGTTCTTCCGTCCGTCCTCGCGGGCGTTTGTCGCCGGGCAGCCGCCGGGAACCGCGTATGTTTACCTGAATTACGGCGTTCACTGGCTGCTGAACTTCCTCGTCAAAGGCGGTCCCGAGGACGGGTTTGTCCTCATTCGCGCACTGGAACCGACGCGGGGGATTCCCCGCATGGAGGTCCGCCGGAAGACCCGGGTTCCCACGGCCTTGTGTTCCGGACCGGGAAAACTCACCCGGGCTCTTGGGATCGACGGGAGCGGGCACGGACTCGATTTTTTGCGGAGCGATGTCCTGACTCTCCGCCGACCGGAATTCATTCCCGACATCGAGTCCTGTCCGCGGGTTGTGATTTCTAAGTCTTCATATGTTCCGTTGAGATTTGTCATCATGTGCAACACGCATTTTTGCGTTCCGTTCAGGCCGCGCGGCTTAGAACGTTGTTAAC